>ULTJ01042987.1_pt1 | contig 42144 bp, 25 predicted proteins | sample 1957491 | NCBI WGS metagenome assembly ULTJ01 (sample SAMEA4835731, study PRJEB28245) | human gut metagenome | biome: gut microbiome; material: fecal sample | place: Denmark | collected 2008 | reverse complement strand
CCTGCCACCAGCACCGTTCTATCCTTGCAAACAAGCACATCCATATCTATCATGACACCTCCCCATTGAGTACCTATTCCCGTTGCCGCAGGATAACCGGTTTTCCATTCTATATTTTCATAAAACAGAGAACGTGCATCATTGAAATCCTGATAATGCTGATGTCCGGCAGTATCATATTCCGTAATCTTCTCGATATAGTTCCATTGGCGGATGATGGCCGAAACCGGCATTTGTTCCACTTTCAATACCCGGTTAATATGCGCGAAGACATCATCGGACTGTTCACGAATACTCTGATGCAATACATCTCCTATCACACCACCCAAAAACAACCGTTTACATCCTTCACGTTCTACTATTATATAAGGTATATCAGCATAATTCCGATAAGAAACCACATCTTGATTAGTCAGCACCACTTCATGTGCCTCCATAGCGATACCTTCCGTATCAACAGGCTGGGCAACATAACTAACCAAAGGCTTTCCCGTTGGAAATTTCCGTCCCACAGTTTCCTTCAAAAAGGCAAATTGAGAAACATATTCCTCATTATCAACGGGTGCCCCAAAGAAGACCAAACGCACAGGCAGATAAGACGCGGCATATTGCTCAAGCAACTTAGCCACCATCTCACCAAAAGTTGCTTTCTTGGTCTGGAAGAAACGATGTATTATTTCAATATTTTCTTTTTTAGTAGTCATAGCTTCCTTTTTGCATACATATCATCAGAGTGAATTCACATATTCAACAAGTTCATCAACTTCTTTCGATGATATTTTTTTATCTATACCGTGTTTGTATACTTCAAAAACCTCTTTCATTGTAGCCGCTCTTCCATTAAATAAATAAGGAGCAGTGCGCCAAACCTCCCGTAAAGTAGGAGTATCCCAACCTTTCTCAAACTCGATATCCTCTCCAATACGATGCATCTGCATATCCGTATAATACGGTCCTGAATGACATTCATCACATTTGAATTTTTCAAAGACTTTACGTCCCCGCTGTGCCTTCTCCGACAGCTCTCCATTCACCAAATAAGGACTGGGAAGCGGTTTTAAAGATAAAAGATATTCATCTACACAAGTGGCAAATTCTTCAGGTAAATCTGTAAACTGGATAAATTTATATCCGGTACGCACAGCCACATAAGAAGAAGCACGTATTCCGGAAATCATAGCGGGAGGTGTGACATGAGAGAACAATAAACTCTTGCAATTCTTGGAATTACCGATACCATCGTTCATCAAATCCCAGTTCATAGCATCCATACGGGCATCTCCGGGATGGCAACCATTACAAGACTGCCAGTTCTGGAAACAATATTCAGCATCATTAAAATACTTCTCTCCCCTATTTATACGGCTTTCTACCCTATTCTTCACCATATCAATCGGTTGAACGGAAGCAGAATTCAAATCTACCACATTCAGTGTATCTGAAAAGTAAGTGGGTACCACAGCATTTCCATCCTTAATCATAAAGCTTCTCGGCCCATTACCTACCAATGCAATCCGTTGGCGTATGCCATAAAGGAAACGTAAATCGTATGCCAAAGCATCCTTCTGCGGATACTGTTCAAATTTTTGCACAAACTCAGGATAATCAATCACACTTATCTCATGTGTTCCCGAGTGACTGATTACAATCTTGTCATCCGTGCACTTCACATCCCAAATTCCGGCAGCACCACGTTCCGGCTCATCCAACAATACAGCACCTTCAAAATTCAGTGTCTCAAGATTCACTACGCTCATGGCGCTTGTATTCATCCATCCTTGCTGCAATTGGGAAGTAGGAACCTGAAAGCGTCCCAAGTTATGTGTAATCAATAAATAACGTCCGTCGGGAGAAATAGTCATTCCCCGCAGGGCATTACTTCCGTTTGCCAACTGTATATCTTTTACCTTTTGAAAACTCTCCTTGTCTATTACAGAAACACAAGCCGCCACAGTATCTACATCTGCCCGTTGCGCCGGAAGGAAATTAGCAACAAACAAATGTTTGCCTTTAGAATCCAGCACTATGGACTTCGGTTCACGTAGAACATGTACCGTTCTCAACACCTTCTTTTCATCTTTATCTATCTCAGAAACCGTCCCCGCAAACTGGTTACAGACATATAAGTTTCCAGTTTGTGCATCCAGCAACGGTGCACATGCACCTGAAGCTGTCTCCAGAAAACTTTTATCTGACGGAACAGAAGCCGAAAGGAAATAGACTCCATTTTTATGTTCACCTGCTACTGTCGCGATTATCTGCTCACCATCGATTACAACACCTGTAGGAATTTCATCCAAACTCCATTCCTGTAAACGTTCCTTATAATCGGACGAATAAACGGTAACCTTCTTAACGCCTTTCTGCGTAACAATCATTCCCGCTTTATAAGGAACTATACTTGTTATAAATAAAGGCGTACCTTCCGGCTGTTCCGTCGTATGGGTTGTGAAAGCGAACATGACCGCTACCAAGACGATAGGTAAAACAATCTTTGTAAATTTACAATTTCTATATTTCATAGTTATCAAATTAAGCTTTTTAATCACACGCAAAAATAGCACAAAACAGCATACAGAGCTTATAATAACGTCTCATCAACTTGCAATAATGTACAAAAAACCTCTTCCCCATTCATTTAAGACAATGAATAAAGTCTTTTGAGACAAGTCCCTTTCATTTTTTCAACTTGATATTAGTCTGCATAAATTCTGATGGCGACATACCGTACAATGCTTTGAAAGAGTTGGAAAAATAAGAATGACTACTAAATCCTAACGCAGCTGCAATATCCGAAATAGTCATATCCGTTTCCTTCAGATATTTCATAGCTACTTCCAAACGTTTATTACGAATCAGTTCCGTTGGCGAAAGTTCGGATATCGCCTTTATCTTTCGATACAAATTTGCACGGCTGATGCCTATTTCCTGACAAAGTATCTCTATGGATAATTCAGGATCGGAAATATGCTTTTCTATCACTTCATACAGTTTCTGCGAGAAACGCTCATCAGCAGAAACCATTGTAGTCCCCACCACTTCGGGAGAGAAATGCCGTCCATACAATTTCTTCAATTGCTGCCTCGACTGCAACAAGCTATGTATGCGAATACGAAGTATATCCATACTGAAAGGTTTAATGATATAATCGTCAGCACCCGCCTGAAACCCTTCTTTGATGTGTACCACCATTGAGCGTGCCGTCATCAGTATCACAGGAATATGTCCGATTCTCACATCTTCTTTTACCATGGCACAGAGTTCCAACCCGTTACGTTTGGGCATCATTATATCACTCAATATCAGGTCGGGGAAATCCTGTACCGCACGCTCATAACCTTTCACACCATTGGAAGCCTCCAATATTTCATAATCAGATTCCAAAGACTGACGCAGATAATCACGCACACCCTTATCATCCTCCACTATAAGCACAACAGGCTTTTTCTGGATTTCTCCTGGTAACTGAGGTGCAGGTTTCACCTCCACCGGTTGCGCCAATGCCGTATCCCCAATCGTTTCCATCGGCATCACATCTTTCTCCGCTTCTGTAAAAGCATCCGCCGTAGCAGGCAGTTCAACAATAAATATCGTACCTTCCTCACCGTCTGGACGGTCTTCAATCCTGATATTACCCTTATGAAGTTCTACAATAGAATACACCAGACTCAGTCCGATACCCGTTCCGGAAATATTCACACCAGAAGTCTCAGGCACCTGATAGAAAGGAGTAAATATCTTCTCACGCTCTTCCTTAGGAATTCCACATCCGGAATCTTCTACACGCAATAGGATACGTCCACACTCTTGGTCATATCCTATTTCCATGTGGATATCTTTGCCCGAGGGCGTATATTTAAAGGCATTGGAAAGCAAGTTGAAAACTATCTTTTCCAACAAAATCTTGTCATACCATGCTACAAATGAATCAGGTTGGCACTTTAAGGTAAAGTTTACCTCGTTAGTCTGCGCTATTTGTTTGAAAGCATAATAGATTTCACGGATAAACTCACACACATTCCCTTCACTCACCCTTAGTTCCATCGCACCACTCTGGTTCTTCTGCAAGTCCATCAACTGATTGACAAGTAACAGCAAGCGTTGCGCATTCTTATAAATCACCGTCAGCTGGGAATGCAATTTTGCACCTATATCCACCCGTTTCACCAACTCTTCGAAAGGCGTAATAATTAGTGTCAACGGCGTACGTAGCTCATGAGCAAGATTGGTAAACAAACGCATCTTTGCCTGATGAAACTCCTCCTGCTGTTGCTTCTCCCGTTGCTCAACGCGAAGTTTTTCACGCAAGATACGACGCATATTATAATAATAAAATACTATAAATATTACAGCAATCACCAATATGCCGTACAACATGTATGCATACCATGTTGCCCATAAAGGCGGAGCAATGACAATTTTCAACGTACGTCCTTCTTCATTCCATACTCCATCATTGTTAGATGCTTTCACATGAAATGTATAGGTTCCGGACGGTAGTTTCGTGTAGTAAGCGGTAGTACGCCCTTCCACCTCATTCCAACCTTTATCGTACCCTTCGAGCCGATATGCATATCGGTTCATGGAAGAATTAATAAAGTTCAGCGCACGATATCCTATCGCTATATTATTCTGATCATAACTCAAACGGATTTCCTTTGCATAATCTACCACAGAGTTCAGAATACCACTTTCATCTCCTACAGATACCAAACGGTTATTAACCTGGAAGTCCTCCAATACAACAGGTGGTACAAATGAATTGGCTGGCATTTCAGGTGTATAGAACGTAATAAAGCCGTCATTTCCTGTCAGACAGACAGTACCATTCGGCAATGTCACGCCACCATGTAGAGTAAACTCACGCATCTGGATACCATTAGAAAATGGATAATTCTTGATACTTCCATCCTCTAAAAAATAGCCGGTTATACCTTTATCCGTACTCATCCACAGCGTATTGCCTGCTCCCTCTAGCAAATTACAGATAGTGTTACTCATCAAACCATCCTTTTCTGTTACGGTCTTTTCAATATTTCCATCATTATCCATACGATACAGCCCACCGCCATAGGTAGAAATCCACAACTCATCACTTCGCGTACGTAATATGGAAGAAATATAATTAGCATTTAATTTATAACGTACATCAGTATTCCTCATGGTATAGGAGACCAAAGAACCCACTATCTTCTTGTCTTTCCCACTCACCGACATTACCTTCATACGCAAGAGCCCGCCTCCTCTAGTTCCAATCAAAAACACACCCGGACTTTCTTCGAACAAACATCTCACCGAATATATAGGCAATCCCTTCCCCGAAGAATCCACCAACTTTTCTATCAATTCACCCGAAGGAGTGAAGCATACCAACGAATACCTTCCACTGGAAGCACCTACCCATAAATTACCGGAAGTATCACGTAAAATGGAATAAACCGACAAGGATGAAGAAAAACGATAGAATAACTTAAATTTACGCGTTTTCAAATCAAACCGATAGATTTCACCTCTAGTAGTACCACACCAGATACAGTCTTCCTCAGCAAGAACTGATTTTATCACATTGGCATTGTAAACGGAGTATGCAGAAGAGTCAATCAGATAAAAATGAGTATCCCCGGTAGAAATATCATAATTCAAAAGACCATAGCCTTCCGTTGCCACCCAAAGATTATTGTTACGGTCGTAACAAGCCGTACCATATATTCCGGTTTGTATATTATTCCAGTTTCCAGGTGCATGGCGCACAAAGCGTGAAGAGAGAGTGCTGAGTCGGGATACACCTCCGGCATAAGTACCTATCCAAAGTGTACCCATGCGGTCGAGACAGAAAGAATAGATGGAGTAATGCCCTAACGGCTTAGTCCAGTCACCATATCCACCGACCTTGGTAATTTTATTATCAAATTGATTAAAGGAATATACGCCATCATAGGTTCCCATCAACAATTCCCCGTTCCATTCAGCCATACAGCGGACAAAATTATTCTTCAACCCACTGTTCTTACTCGTATAGCATACTGTAGCATGCGTATGAGGGTCTATCCGGGTAACTCCACCGGGATTGGTACCTGCCCATACGCGGTGATAGGCGTCTTCATATAAGGATGTAACACGATGCCCGACAAAAGAACCGTCTTTTTCACAGAAATGCTTTATAATTTCCATCTTGCTGCTACAAAGATAAATTCCATTCTGACCTGTCCCTATCCAATACTTCCCCGTACTATCCTCCATTATAGCCGACACAACCAGACTGCCTTTTATAAAAGAGACTTTCTCAAAACGGTCTTTATCAGGGATATAACGGCAAAGCCCCGAGTAACTTCCTATCCACACTTGTTGATGGCTATCTACATAGACGGTAAGAATTCCTTCTGAAGATAATCCATCTTTCATATAATAGTTACGTATACTATCAGTCTCCAAAGACAAACGACTGACCCCATGGCTTGTTCCTATCCACAGATACCGCCCGCCTTGTTCCGCCAAACTTGAAATTTCATTATCCGCAAGACTCAAAGAATCCCCAGAATGATGGGTATATATAGTATAGGTACTTCCATTATAGCGATTCAGACCATTACGTGTACCTAGCCAGAGGTATCCGCGAGTATCCTGGCACATAGCCATTACAGACAGTTGAGACATCCCTTCATTCATCGCCGCGCTGTAGAAAAAGGAATATTTAAAGTGGTCTGCCCGTACAGAGAAAGCAACCCAGAAAATTATAAGGACGAATAGGAATTTACGTTTCATTACGGTATTAGATTATTTACCGTACAAATATAAAGAATGTATGTGACAAGCCATATAGCTTGCCACATTTTATACTAGAAAAAGCCCAAAATGAGACGGATAAAACAGGAAATGAGACAGACAAGAAAGTCTCAAACCCGATTTACACCCGTACTTTAAGGGTTGTTCCTTCCTCTATATTCTTCTTTATAATAGTCTTTCCAGCCCTTACAACCTCTACATGCAACTTCTTTCCGGCACGGGAAACACGGATATCAAAGTCCGAATTGAAAGCACGTATTTTATTCAAATTCATGTATTCCCATTCCTGTGGCAAACGAGGTGTCATTTCAAAACTACTCAACCCGGTGGGACGGATACCGAAAAGTCCTTCTGTGTAAATTCGACAATACAACCCACTCTCTGCTGACAAATGGCGCTGATCACCTTCAGGCCATGCTTCAATGGCGTATGGCACATGGTCTCCTAAAAGACGGCGATGAGAGTATTTCTTCAAGAAGTCCATACCCTTTTCTACTTCCCCCGCAGCAATCGTGCCACGAAGAGCATAGAGAGTAGAACGGTCCCAGAACGTCTCCGTACCCGCCTGTGTCAACAAGCCGTCATCCGTCCATAAGCGCGGTGAGAACAAGGCATCTATCGTACCTTGCGCACGAGTATAAATACCCATTACAAGCGGCATACAAATCCAAGAACGCAAAATATCATTTCCTTTATAATAACGATAACTATGAAACCCTTCTATTTCGTAACCAAAGTGGGTCTCAATGGCACGCTCCAAGGCATTGGCTTGAGCCTTATAGGCAGAAAGCTGTTTAGCCGGAACACCCAGTTCACGTCCCAACAAGGCGGCAGAGCGCAAAGCATCATAATATAAGGTGGAAGTACAGAGATTGGCATCACCGGCAGGGAAACGGTTTTCCAACTCATCGGAATTGGAAGCAACCACACCATCGGGGGTTAGTTTACGCTTGCAATACTCCAAACACCATTCTATAAGCGGCCAGAGTTCACGTGCCTCTTCTTTATCACCACGAGCCAAAGCATAGCGGGCAGCCCCGTATGCTATCATCGCCCCATCCCCACGATCTTTAGCCCCATGCCAGAAACTGACACCTTCGGAAATTATAGAACTTGGAATTGGCTTATATTCTGAATTCATATAACGGGCAAAATGCCTGAAAGCATTCAAAGCCGACTGGTTACCAATCTCATATCCAAGGAAAGGGAAGAAAGGATTAATGTATTCCGCCTGGTCGTTTGCCCATACAGCAGCATAATAAGCTTCTCCACCAGGACCATGCATCAAACCACCTTTCGTACGATAAATACTTTCCGCCCCACGCAGTTTGGCAAAGGCAAACATACGGTTCAATACGGGATCGGGAGTATCAAGAACAAGATTTCCCCACCACTGATCAATCAGAGCCTGACGTTCGGTACGTTCTTTTTCAATATTGATACCGGAAACAACAGCATTATCCGTACCATCCGACACCTTATGACCAGAGAAGATAGCAAAGAACTCCAATTTTTCACCTGGTTTCAAGACAAAAGTCCCTGTCTTGGAAAGAGATGCCTCCATACGATAGGCTCCATATACCCCGGCCTCTTCAGGAGTTGTATAAGTTACATGCCAATCGGGTACACGCAAGGTTATCGTATTACCACTATTATTCTTGAAAGCGTATTCTTCACAATAACGGGCCTCATTGGGTGAAGGATAAAGCAAACGCGTTACGTGGACCGCCTTCTTCAGTTCTTTGCGACGATGAATATATCCGTAATCGCTTTCTACACGCATCACACCGTTAAAGGTGATATCACTGACCTTTTCATTCAAAAGAGTCTGATCGTCTACAGTCACCATAGCAGGTATATTGACATCAAAACGCTGTTTCAGATTATTCTGTGTCTTGTTCGGTTTCATACGCAACATAGGAAACACCAGACTGCGGTTCACATGAAAACGCTGTTGGGCATCCACACCATAACGGAGAACAACAGAAAGCATCTGTCCACTCATTTCAAGATGATCTTCGTGAGGGAAGTTATTCCCTGACATACTCCAACAGATAGCCCCGTCATCCTGAATAGTCCAACGATCCCCGGTTTGGGCACAAACTACTACTGATGTAGTAAGAAGTAATGCAAAAATTAGAAGTATTCGCTTCATATATTATTGTTGTTAAAGTTTCGTATGTTATGTAAATAGGAATTTAGGGAAATGAAGAACTAAGAATGAAGAATTACCTTGCGGCGTGTTTGCATTGCGCAGCCAAATTCTTCATTCTTCATTCTTAATTCTTCATTAAATTATCGTTTCCCCCTTTCTTCATAAACTTACGAAAGTTGAATTATGTTATTGTATTTTCAATAAAACGACAGCACTCTCAAACTGGGCGTTCAGAGGATTGGACAATCCGGCACTCATAAGTTCAGCTCCCGTGAAGACCTTACCGTTAGCAGGGAAACGGGAAACAGTTCCTTTCGGAAGTCCTACTTCTTCTACCCGGTACTTCTTATTGGCATCCAGTCCCCCAAGTACCACCTGAGGTACATTACCATCTTTGGTTTGATAGAGATAGACCACCGCATTTTGCTTATCAGCAGAAACATAGCTTAATGATGCCAACGGATGTTCGTAAGGAGATACCAAACGATACAAGTCTCCTTGCATCACCAGCGGACGGATACTTTCCTTATATAGTTTAACAGCATCCGCAATCTGCGCACGTTCTTCAGCCGTAGCCTTATCCAGCGCAAGGTCAACGCCGAAAGCACCACTCAAAGCAACATCTATCGCCAGTTTAAGGTGACGCTTACCCATGCGGGTGACATGAGCGGAGATTGTACTTGCAGGGAAGAAATGAGAAAATCCCCACTGTATCTTGATACGTCCCAGAGGGTCAGTATTGTCACTAGGCCAGAAGCTGTGGAAATAAGGTAAAGCTCCATAATCCACACGACCTGAGCCACCGGCACAAAGCATTGCCATCACATTAGGGAATTCTTTGGCAAAGCGATTCATCAAGCGATAAAGCGCCCAGTTATAGTCAATCCAGAGATGGCTCTGTTCCGAAGGTTGCAGATAACCTGAACCGGGCTGAGTGACATAACGGTTACAATCCCATTTAACATACGTAATGTCAGGGTTAGGACGCAATGTCTTGTCAATGATTTCCCACTCATAAGCCTGCACTTCAGGACGGGTCAGGTCAAGTATTTCCTGATGACGTCCCAATATCGGTTCACGCTTGGGTTGAGTAATTATCCAATCGGGATGCTTTTGATAGAGTTCACTTTGCGGGTTTACCATTTCCGGCTCCAACCAGATACCAAAACCAACTTTACGTTTCAGAGCTTCTTTAGCGATATAAGAAAGGCCACGGGGAAGTTTCTTGGTAGAAGGCTCCCAGTCTCCCAAACCATGCTTATCATCGTCACGGGAATAAGGGCCATTACCAAACCAACCATCGTCCAGCAAGAAAAGTTCCGCACCTACCTGACGAGCGCCATTGAAAAGCTCCTTCAGCCGTTCTTCATCAAAATCACAATGGGTAGCTTCCCAGTTATTCAACAAGACCGGACGGTCCTTCTGTGCGTCACGGATGGCATGTTTCATAGCCCAACGGTGATAACGACGGCTTGCCTCTCCTTTTCCCTTTTTACTGTATGCAAACAATATAGCAGGAGTAGTGAAAGTACCGCCACGTTCCAGATAGTACTGGGAACCCAACGGGTTCATACCTGTCAACATCCGGAGATTTTTATTCCAGTCCATATCAAACGCAAACTGGAAACTACCGCTCCAACGCAAGGAAGCAGCCAATACTTCTCCTTTATTCTCATCCGCCGCAGCATTCAATGAAAGCATGAAAGAAGGGATACGCATCTGATGGGCACGCACTCCCAACTTAGAATCTAAAATCTTAACCCCTTCCGACAAACGTTCTTCAGAAAGAGTAGCCTCACGCTTATAGTTACCCATAAACTGAGTAAGCCAATACTCCTTTGCTTTCACTACCGGAGAAGCAGAAGCAAAACGATAGAGTACCACCTTTCCTTTCTCATTATGACTCACGGTATTCCAAAGTTCCATCATACTGTTGTCTGCATAACATTTGATGTAGAGATCCACCGTAAACGGATAGGCAGGGTCTTTCAAAGAAATAACGGTTTGAGAAATACCATCACCCAAGTCTTCCGTCCGATGTCCCGTATAGTGAAGTTCCGTAGAAGTATTACCATCGGCATGGGTAGCTTGCAAAGCCGGTTCGGTCAACACGCCGTTACCGTATGGAGGATAAAACTCCCGTTCGCGCGAAGGCATTTTAGCAGGAGTTTCTACTTTAGCGTCCGCATCACCAAATCCCAGTTGATACAGACGATTGTCTGCGCCTACCATGAAAGTCAGCTTCAGTTCACCCGAAGTAACGGAGAATATTTTTTTCACATTCGGATTGTCTGCCGCCCTCATCAGGCAGGTGCAGCACAGGAATATAAGTAAAGTTGTAATTTTGTGCATTTCTTATGGGTTTTAAATCAATTGACAAGTTAACAAGTTGACAAGGGAACAAGTTGACAAGTTAACGAGGGCTGCGCAACCAGAGCCAACGCGTAGCTCCTTGTCAACTTGTTTACTCATCAACTCGTTAACTTCATTTCTACTCTGTCATAAATTTCCAAGTAACATTAGCTATGTTATCCGGTTTTCCTTTCTCTGCTTTAGAAATGGTACCTTTCAAACGTCCTTTCTTATCGCGCGTCACTTTGATATCACGCCAAGAATATGCTCCCTTTTCATAATCGAAAGTTTCACCATCGTCATCATACAGACGATAGGAGCCATCCGCCTTACCATAATGGCGAATTTCAAGATTAATCTTTTGTCCCGCCTTAGGAGCATGGAGTGTAGCTTCCATAAAAGGAATAACCGCACCATCTTTCACATATACAGGTATACGGTCCAAACCGGGGGCAACCTTTATCCTCTCACCATTACCCACGTATTTTCCGGTATAGAAGTCATACCAGTCACCTTGGGGCAAAACGACACTACGTTCTTTTTGTCCTGCAAACATGGGAGCAACCAACAGATATTCACCTGCCATATATTGGTCTTTTATCTCTTTGGAAATAGCTTCCAAATAAGGATTATCTTCCAGATTGGAACTCTTCATTTCTTTGCTGACAGCCTGTTCAGGATTGAAACCGGGCTCAAGATTTATGGCACGGAAAGGAGGAATACCATCAAAATGATAACGGGCAAATTCCGTATACCAATACGGCATCATCCGCATACGCAAAGTAGCATATTCCTTTATTTGTTCGGCCACCTCGGGGAAAGACCAGGGCTTAGTACCGCTTGCCCAGGCATTAATCATTGCCATCGGTGAGAAAACAACGGATTGGAAACGACGCAACCACTCTTCGGCAGTCTTTGAACCGCGCACTTCGGGAGTCCACAATACCCCGCTAAAACCGGAGTTTATCAAAGCGGTAATAAAATCCTGATGACTGTAATAGTCATTATAAATAACGTATGGGAATGAACTGCTACCACCATTGGAAGCACGTACCAGACCGAAAGTACGTTGATTGCGTTGTTTATAAAGCTCTGCTGTGGTACGTTGCACCCACAAACCGTATGTCTGACGCATCTGTTCAGCAGACTTACCACTGGGGAAAGTAGCCACATCGGGCCATACATAGCGGTCGTATCCGTCTACTTCATCAATCTTATAGCCACTGACACCGATGCCGATATGTTCTTTCTCCAACTTATCTTTCCACAGTTGGCGAGCCTTCTCGCCTGCCAGGTCAGGAACGATGCCACACCACACGGTGTGCGAACCACTGACTGGATACATTGCCTTATATACCTCCGACTCGGGAGAGAGATAAGGATTAGTCCACAGATTGATGCGAACGCCTTTATCCAACATTTCCTTCACGAAACCGGCAGGATTGGGAAAACGTCCCTCATCCCACTCGAGCGTACAAGGATAAGCCTTGCTCTGCCAACCCGGTTCCAATCCGATAAAATCAAGGGGATACCCCTGACGCTCAAATTCATCAGCTTCTTTCTTCACATCTTCTGCCGTATAGAGCTTCTTGGTACGTTGTGTGAAACCCAGTCCCCAGCGCGGTGGTAAAGTACCGCCACCGCACAACAGATTGTAACGGCGTATTACATCCATCGGCGTAGGTCCGGCAAATATATAAATCTCAGCGCCGGGAGCAGGGACAAGAATAGAAACAGCATCCGAGTACGGGCTTGCAGTCCAGGATTTATCCGTATTGCGGTCTTTGGCAACCGGTGCATTGGGGCTATCCTTGCGGGCGCCGGAACCTGCATAAACCGTAAGATAGCGAGCCGAATTAATGAAGACACCATAACCCAGGCTTGAAATATAGAATGGGACGGGCGCATGCGTACGGCCGTTGTCCTTACCGCCATAATGGTCTACGTGCAAATTCAGTATTTTGCCACGTTGGTGTACGGTCTGGAAGTTCAGGCCCAAACCGTAGAGTTGTTCTTTCTTTTGTAAAGGGATGCGAAGACTAGTCTTTCCATCTTGTATTTCGCCTACAATCTCATTGGCAAACGATGGCAAAGTAACCTCGGGCAAACGTGCAAAACCCTCTTTCAACGGAGTCACATCCGCCACACCCAACAATGAGTATTCTTCGGGAGTACCAACCACACCTTTCCAAACTCCGGGTTCAATCTGTTTCCAGGCTATTTGCGCATTCGCCGGAAACAGCATCAATACCGCAAGCGCTCCTAAAATCAATTTCTTTTTCATGGTTTTTGTTGTCTATATTAAATATTTAGATTAATTCCGCGTTAATAAATAGAACGTTACAAAGAAACGGAACTATATCATATCCATATTGTAATATTGTATTAAAAACTTTCAAATGCGTTCCAATTGAAGGATTGGCACCGCATATATCGGATAATAAACAGCAATCAGCCACTGAATGAAGACTCATCACCTCAAATATAAAGACCAAGTACACTATATATCATGACTGAATACCTTTCATATAGATACTGAACACAGAGAACACCCGCATATATCATCTGAAAACATCCCCATGTTTTACCCTGAAACACCCGGATGTTTTGGGGTAATACATGGGGATGTTTTTATATAAAACACCCGGATGTTTTGGGCATTCAATCACTATATGAATGGTGTTCAATCACTATAAGTGACGTTTTAAGTTCCTATAAAATAAATGATGAATGAAGAATCACCATCTACCTACCGTATGATACCGGCAAAACCTCCATTGGGGAGCAACTTCACCTTCACCGTTCCATTGGTGTTCTCTATCGCCATGTAGTCGAAAGCATCCTTATCCGCACCATCCGTAATCATCGTGAACGGTTTACCCTTACAGGCATCAGGAAGTGTGAATTCCAATTCACGACTCTCGTTCTTACCGTTAATACCGCCCACATACCAGTTATCACCCGAACGACGGGCTATAATTACATAATCTGACGGATAACCAGCCAACAAGCAACTTTCATCCCAGGCAGCAGGAACATCTTTCAAGAATTGTTTAGGTTGTTCCGGCAATCCGAGATAAGCCTCAGCCCTATCGGCAAAACATTGGAAACCTGACTCAAAAACAACAGCCAAAGCCAACTGGTGTGCCACGGTAGTCTTACGGATAGCAGGTACTCCCTGACGTATCTTATTGGAGAAAGTCACCGGAGTGTAATCCATAGAGCCCACCACATTACGGGTGAAAGGAACAGTGGCGTTGTGTTCGGCAGCACGGTCACAACGGAGTTGCTGTCCCAGAGTTTCTCCTCCACGAATGGCCTCCGTGGTCATCAAGTTCGGATAGGTGCGTTCATAGCCACGCGGCAATGTGGCGCCATGCAGGTCTACCAACAGATGATTATCCGCCGCATCTTTCAGAATAGCAGGATATAACTGGATGACACGTTGCTTGTCGGAGTCGAAGAAATCGACCTTGATACCTTTCACGCCGATATCACTGATACGTTTCATTTCCGCACGGCGCAATTCCGGATCACACATAATACGACGCGCCGCTACCGTATCATTCTCATGACCCGCGCCCGAATGATACCACAACCATATACCTACACCTTTGGACTGAGCATACTTCACAACATCTTCCATGGTACCGCCATTTCCCATACGTTGCCAACCTGCATCTATCAGCATATATTCCCAACCCATTTCCGCACTGAGCTCCACATACTTCAACTGTTCTTTGAAATCGCGTACGGAAGAGCCGTTATACCACCAACTCCAACAAGCACGTCCGGCTTTTATCCAAGACTCATCTTCCACCACAGAAGAGGGGTTCAGATGGGATACCATCTGGTTCTGGAAAATCGTATTCAAATTATCTCCTACGATAATGGCGCGCCACGGCGTATACCAAGGCATCTGGGATACGGGTTCTACAGCATCCGGCACGATAGGCTCATCCAGTTCGGGGAAACGGATTTTATAGGCACTTTGAGTACCAGAATTATCAATATGGGTAGCCGGATAGGTACCATCCAGTTGAGCTTCCGTTATCATCATCCACAAACCGTTGGTCTGGAACAACATGGGAAATGCCCAACCCCTACCGTGTTTACAATCCGAACGGATATCTATCCCGTTCTCACAATATTGCTCGTAACTGGGTTTCTTACGGCTGTTCCAATCGTATGGGTGTATCCACGCCTTGCCGTTTACCGGTACGGCAAACTCTGTGTGTTCAGCCTGAATGGTATGAGTCTGACTATCCGCATTGGGAAAGCCGTAACGAAAGGCAACTCCATTGTCATAGACACGAACAATCAGATTGAAATCAAGTCCTTTCTCTGTACGGAATTTAAATGTCTGTTCACGACAATCGTTCACTGTATTCATTTTCTTACCCGACTTCAACCGGTAAGCTTCGGTTATATCTTTCACCGGAGTAGCGGATACAAACTTAGCATCCTTGCCACACTCCTGTGTATCCATCACCAGCCCCAAAAGGGAATTCTCGATAGCTACCGTATCGTTGTAGTAGACAGAATAAGATAAATCCTTTACTCCATCCGTTTCTTTATTTTCCAATACAAAACGGACATTGTTATCCTTTGAGGTCAACTCCCATGAGTCAGGGGGTGTACAGGCGACCATCAAAGCCGCTCCCAGCAAAATTGCCGCATTCCATAGTTTATTCATGATATTTGTTTTTAAGTGTGTTTCATTTCGGAGTAAACATAACTACATAACCGCCTCCTGAGCGCATGTGACCGGTAAGCGAGTCTGCATTACGGCAAAATACGCGCTGTACGGCAATTGCCGCCGCATTGGACGGATTATCATTGAGCACCGTTCCTTCATACCATCCATCACCTAAGAAAGATAATGGAAACTGTATCATACGTTCCTGTTGACCATTCAGCACAGCCAGGAACCAAGTATTTCCACTTCTGCGGGCAAAGGCGGCCACTTCACCAATCCTACTGGAAGGTAACACAATAGTTTCGTCCCAAGTAGCCGGTATTTCTTTCAACACTTTGACAGCAGGGTTGTCCAGCATCTTTTGGGGATGAGAGCCAAAGAATATCACTGAAGAGTTAAATACCAAAGAGGTAGCCACCTGATGTGTCCAGGAAGTCTCCAGACGACGTTCTCCAAAGACAACCGGAGTATAATCGCCCGCACCTGCCACCAAACGTGTGAAGGGAAGAGTGGTATTATGAGTAGACCATTCATATTGCTTCTTTCCATATTCAAGTCCACGGATTCCTTCACGGCTCATCTCATTAGGCCATGTACGCACTTCCCCCGCCGGTTTATTGCTGCCATGTATATTAAGCATCAGTTTGTATTCTGCCGCTTCCTTCAGGCAAGCCTGATACAAATCTATGAATTCTTTCGATTCATGGGAAAAAGCATCCAGTTTCAGACCGACAATTCCCAAGCGCTGACACCTCTCAAACAATGCTTTACGCTTTTCCGGGTCACGAACATCGCGTCCATGACGCCACAACCAGACTTTAACGCCACATTTGGCCGAATAATCAACCAAATCTTTCAATTGTTCATCTGTCCAGCGATACCAGAAAGCATCGACCGTATTGTATTCATAGCCCAGTTCCCCCGCTAATTTGGAGAACTCCTTCATGCCCTCCACCGTACGGGCACCGCCATCGAGCCAACACCATACGGAACGTCCCGGCTTAATCCATTCGGTATTGACGCCTTTGGGAAAAAGCTTCTTGTCCGGTGCAGGAGCCAGATTGGTAATCAAATCGGTATTGACCAACCCATTCAAATCATCAACGATGACAACGGCACGCCAAGGGGTTGTGATGGTACCGGTTATAGTGGCCGGAAGAGAAAGACGGCGGGCATCTTCAAGGCTATAATCATGCGCAAAAGCATAACTGGCAGGTTGGGCATGTCCTAATTGGGTTTCAAAACCATTGTTCCCATTCGCTTGAAAAGACATCCCTGCATAATTCATCAAAGCAGATTCAGTGAGACAAAGATAACCAGAGTTTCCGGGAAGTTGTACGGTCACAGGAGGAGCCGCCCACTCTCCTTTCGTTATCTCGGAAACTTCTTTCCGCTGGTGCAATCCTTCGTAATGGCAATACATATCATGATACCATACCTGACTACCGGCAGGAAGCGTAAAAACCGTATGTTCATCCGGTGTTCTTACTTGCTTATCGTCTCCGGGAAGTATCAAGCGGAAAGCTATTCCGTCATTATAGGCTCTGGCTTCTAATGTAAAATCCGTTTTCAGTTTTTCGTTTTTCAACTTAAGCAACAATCCATTACTTTTATCTACAGCCATGGAATGAGAACCACGTATAGGATAGGTATCATTCGTCTTATAATTATCGGAAGACAATAGCCGGGGAGAATTACAGACTTCCGCTCCATCTACCGTCATACGAATGGGGGCTTCCATCAAGACTGTTTTTCCAGATTTACATACGTCATAAGTCAGATTTTTATCTCTCAACCCTATCCGTAATACAATAGAACCATCCGGACTGGTGACCGATGATAAAGTCTGGGCATACAGACCCACCCAGGCACAGCATACCATGAACAATGTACATATAATCTTTCTCATAACTGTTTATTTGTAAATTTGCATATCACCATCCTCACAGATTATCTCGGGACGGGCATCCGGATTCTTCAACTCGAATGTAACATTCTTCAGCTTCAAACCTTTCACATGGCGTGCCCATACTCCGTAAGCCGGAATTTTAGGGCCGAATGTTTTCACTTCAGGGTATTTGTCAACAGCTTCAGGAACTACTGACAAAGCATCTTCCATAGTACCGGTTCCCAATAGACGGATATGAATATTCTCCAACGTCAGATTAGTGATATAATGTCCGGGAATACCGGTAATCAAAATTCCCGAAGGTGGTTTCAATTGCGCATTATCGGCAGCAACGGCTTTTACATTACGAATAGTAACGTTCTCAAAAACGCCAACAGGTTGCTGGGTATCCTGAGTCTTACGGAAAACACTTAAGCGGGCTCCCAAACGGAACATCATAGGAGTACGGACTTCATCCATCGCTATATCTGATATTTCGACATTGCGTAAATGGGCCCCATCAACAGAAAACAGTTTGATACCGCCATTCTTGGTGTCATAGATATGGCAATTGCTGATTTTGATATTTTCAAATCCCGCCATTGATTCTGTTCCCATCTTGATACCTGCTTGGTTACTTTTCAACTTCATGTTAGTGACTATTATATCATCGCATCCCATCTTGCTGGAGGTTGTCTTGAAACAAAGGGCATCATCACCGCTAATGATATCACAATTACTGATGCGTACATGCTGGCAACCATCAATGTTGATTCCGTCATTGTGTGCCACTCCAAAACTACGGATAGTCACATTGTTTATATTGACGTTCCGGCACTGAAAATAGTGTGATGTCCAGGCTCCGGCATATTTTAAAGTAACTCCCTCTACTTTCACATTTTCACAACGTACCCAACGAAGCAAAAAAGGACGTAATCCCCAACGTTTACCTTCGGGACGCGTATCGGTCTTGATATGGCGTTCCTTCAATGCAGAGCCTTGCCCGTCAATGGAGCCTTCGCCTTCCAGTGCAACGTTCTTAGCATCTACCGCAACCATCAATGCCCAACCGACATCTATACCCAATCCCTCCGTAAAAGGGTCCAGGTTATCGTATGCCTTATAATCTGTAGTCCCTAAAATCAAGGCATCTTTTTCCAAATGTAAAGTTACATTATCTTTCAAGACAATCGTAGCTGAAAGGTAAGTTCCCGCAGGAACCACCACTGTTCCTCCTCCTGCCTGATGACAGGCATCAATAGCCTTCTGAATGGCAGGAGAGTCCATCTTCTTACCATTTCCCCGGGCACCATATTTTTTCACATTGAAAGTTTCGCCTGCCTGCATGGCCAACGGAACAATCAGCAATAAAAGCAATAATCCCCAATAATTTATTCTTCTCATGATATTAGTTTATGTATTAAATTTATGTTTGTCCTCACTTTTTCTCTTTAGCGATAGAAACAGAATATATCTTGTTACTGCGACGTCCGGGATGTTGCAAACTCAGTTCATTTAGTCCCTTCTCCAACATCACAGGAAATACGAACTGCCCGCGTTTATTACCGGTAGTTGCCAGATAACCTATATTTTCACTAACTAACTTTCCATTGTTATATAAATAAGAAGGTGCAGGGTTACCACCGGCATAAGAAACCGTCAGATAATATTTACCCTGACGGGGTACTTCAGTTTTCCAAGCTATAGTACCGTTAGAACTGCCTTTTTCACCTTTAAATTCCACAGAGCCATCTTCATTCAGTGTTGCCGATCCTTCTAAAACCATCTCTTTCGCCTGGTAAGTGAAAAGCGGTTCCAAGCAACGTTGTACCATTTTTTGTGAGGCGGCAACTTTATGATTATTCAAAACTTCCAGGCAATAACCGGTAGTTTTCTTCAAATCAACCGGTAGAACTCCTTCGGGACTATCCAACTTCTTGCCATTCAATCTGACTTCATCAGCATTGGAGGTTTTATAATATAAGTTTGCTCCATCAGCATAAAAATATTCAATGGCCGGACGCTGTTCGTCCATGGGCACCCTATATAGTTCTATACCTTTACCAGTCCCCAGATTCCGGCTATAAAGTCTCTGGTCAGGATTATTCCAGTGCTCGTGTACCCCCAAGCTGCCTTGTTCCTTACCCATATAAGCGATACCGGAAGGCGGATTACCTATGTTGGCCGCTTCATGCAGGAAGTTATCAGCATTTGCCGGAAGAGGAAGTTCGGAATAGATAAAATCAAGCACTACCGATTCAATGGCTACTTGGTCGTTAGACGCCAAAAAGCTGGATGTCCATCCATTATTGAAAGGAGCACGCTTAAAACGTACAGCTTTGCCATTATGTTTGGGATTGACGTACATCGCATCGACAATATATACTAATGTATTTCCTCCAATGCGCTCGTGGGCCATTAAATCGACAATACAATTGTAAGTACCCATTCCCCGGAAAGACGACCAATCACGAATAGATAGATGAAGAGGGGGTACGTTTCCTATCGAACCAAATTGATTCTTACCGGTGGAGGTAATACCTGTCTGTCCGGCACTGTCACGCCATTTATCCGTCGGTTCGGAATGACGTTTCATCAAAGCCATGTTAATCATGTAGTCCGCTTCATAAGCAGCACGCGCCAGACTCATGGCACCGGCATCAGTTATTTCACTGGAATAACGAATGACATCAGGAACAAAGCCACCCCAATTCTGATAATTTACATCAGGATAAACCGGTTGTACATAGTCATAAATAGCAGAAATCCCCCGCCGTTGCGCATCATAAACCGTAATACAATTCTGCGGAACTTTCATGATGTCCACCAACTGATATAACAAAGCATATACCGATTGAGGAGTGGCATCTATTATATTCGAACCGCCATTATCGTTTAGATTGACTTTAATGGCAATCTTCTCTCCTTTTTTATAAAGAACCGCTCCCTTTCCCTTTTTATAATTGAAAGTACGAAAAAGCTCTTCCCATGCTTTATCAATAGTATTTTGACGGGTCAATGAAATAATTGCTCCTTCCATCATATCATTGACACGTGTCTGGCTATTATTATTTGCATCCGAATAAAGTCCCCGCTTACCATCCCAAGCGGCCGCTTTAGGGTCGTATGCCCAAGCTACACGTCCCGGATGAATTCCTTTGGCGACTCCCATCGGTGTATTTGGAGAATCAATAGGAGTAAAATGTCCCATATCCGTACCATTATCTATCTGTTTCCGAATAACCTGCCCCATCAGAGAGTTGTCAACTGACATTACATATAAAATGCCTGATAAAAGAACCCCTATCGACAGTACCGATAATCCTAAATAAAAACGGCGGGAGTACCACAAACGGCGGAAACGTTTCCATGCTTCCACTCCCACAAGAGTACTACTGATAAAGGCAACAAAAGAGAAAGCTATAGGAGCCGCTATCTGTTGACATGGATACTCAATACGGCTGGGCTTGGGCACAACACGAATCAAAAACCATATCAAAGCTGCTATTCCCAAAAGAGGAAAACATACCTTCAATACAATATTCTTTTTATTAATACCAACGATACGCCCACTTTTAGGACATGTCTTAAAAAACCACTTTTTTATTTTATCCTTCATATTATCAGATTAAATATTAATAACCTGAGACAAAAATAGGAATATAAAAATGAGACGATTTTAAGAATTTATTCAAATCCTTGAAAAATCGTCTCATAGTACAAACAGTAAATCATTTATGTGAATAAATTAACTCTATTCCTATGTCCTTTCCCATATTTCTACTATATTTTTTCTCAATGGGATTGTTCCAGTGCTCCAATACTCCGAGACTTCCAACTCCGGTACCATCCCGTTCAGGATCATAAAAAGTATCAGATAGCGGAGAATTCGCCATTGCGGCCTCTACCAGATACATATCACAATAATCGACATCTGCCATACGCGGGAACTCCGAACTCAGAAAATCTATTCCTACAGCATCGATAGCAACAGGATCTTGTGAAGCAAAAAGTGAACAAGGCCAATCATTATTAAACGGAGCCATTTTCCATTTTCCGGAAGGTGCTCCATTCACCTTTTCCGAACCATATAATCCGTCAATCAAAAAAAGCATTGTTTTTTGCCCTAAATCTTTGTGAGCCATAAAATCCGTAAAAGTCATATAACGAGGCTTTCCTCCACGGTCCTGATTAAAATTATTGTGCTGATTCTTCCGGAAATTCCTGTCTATATCGGTCACTCCATACCAGTTCTTGGCACAAAGTGTCACTCCTTGTCCACCATGTCCCTTCAATAAAGCCATGTTTATTAAGTAATCGGCTTCTATCGCGCAATCAGCCAATCCACGGGCTAAACGTCCATTGTCTTCCGAATATGGAATGGCATCTGCCGTATAAGTTGATTTAGTACGTCCTGCCCCACCTTCATTATCCAAATAAATGATATTCGGAAATTCGGAATGGCATTTATTAAATAATGCATCGGTTATAAACCGACTTGCATCAAATACCGTAATCTGTTCTTGCGGAACACCACCTTCATTAACAAGGCTTCTCAACAAAGCCAGAGTGAGATGAGGAGAAGCATTCAATTGTTCACAATCCTCATGGGAAAAGGTATTATTCTGGTTGATTTTAATGGCAATCTTTTCGCCTTTCTTATAACCTTTCTTCCCTTTTTTATGATATTGATTAAAGGAAACAAATAAGGCATTCCATGCAGCCTTCTCTTTTTTCTCACCTGTCAGCATAAGCAACGATTGATTAATCAACCAATCAGCATCTTCCTGATTATTCCAACGGTCTTCATACCAAAAGCCGGTTCCTTTTTCCCAAACAGCAGCTCCCGGAGCGTGAGCCCATGTTACACGTCCCGGATATATCCCCCTCGGAATTCCTACCGGATTATTCCTACCCCATGCCATACGCGGTTCCGTAACCGGTAAAACAACTTGAGCCAGCAAATCCGTACTATTCTCTACCAATGTCATGGTACAAAACAGACAAAGACATATAAAAGAGAATATACTTACAGCTATTTTACGCTGACGAACAGCATTATAGAACTTACGTCCACTCCACCATGTAACAGTAAAAGAAAGCAAATAGGTAACGAAGGCCGACATCATCGGAGCAGCAGTCTGCATACAAGGATAATAGGCACGCGAAGGCTTGGGAATCACACGAATGAGAAACCATAGAGTCGATGAAAGCCCCAACCCCAAAAAAAGAAAGATCCGCATACGCTTTGAAGAAAACTCTCCCTTTTCCGTCTTTTCCTTGAAATATAAATAAATCCGTTTCATAACCTTATTTACCACTAGTTGCTTGTTCTCTACTATTTCCGGGATATAATTTCACTAGCCGTACACCATGAGGTGCAATATCCGTAGTAAACTCCGTGTCGGATTTTGCCACATCTTTCTGTCTCCACAAGTCACGTACCGTCTGTTCTCCACGGATACCGACAGATTTCCAGGCAAGTGTAGCTTTGGCAACAGAATCACCACGATTAAAAAAACCTACAGCCATGGAACCGTCTTCCAAAGGTTTGGCATAAATCACGACAGAACCTTTTTCATTAATTATCGTACCTTGTTTGCCAAGAGGATCCTGATTTACCTCAATAACTTCATCATTCGTCAGAAGACTCAATGTGAAATCATCCAACTGTGCCATATCACAACCTATCAGCAAAGGAGAAGACAATAATGCCCACAAACTGATATGAGTATATTGTTCATCGGGAGTAAGACGGGTATAGTGAAGCTTGGGTCCCCATCCAACCATACCTACTACCAACATATCCGGATCGGGCCAATGGCCGGGGCCTGTATATGCCGCCCATTTAGTCTGGTTGAAACCAAGACTGCTCATCCTTTCCCAAGTATCACGAATATCACCGGTAGTACGCCAACAGTTTGCCATCTTTTCCCACTGCACGGCATCTCCCCAGGGGGCACTGTTTGAAAGACTGAATACCACATCACGGTTATGAGAGCGCAAAGCATCATGCATCTCTTTTACATGATATACGTCATTCGGATTCCAGTCATATTTCAGATAATCCATTTCCCAATCTATCCATTGCTGAACATCGTTCTTGACGAAAGAATACTTTCCATGATGATAATTTACTCCATGTTTAGTTTTCTTGGTAGGATCCACATAACGATAATATTCATTTGCATATTTCTCTACCCAATCATAAGTACCATCAGCGTTATCACAATAAGAGCCCAAATGTCCCGCATAAGTACCTACCCACGGACCGGAATAAATACCAATTTTCAAACCCATAGAGTGGATTTCATCGGAAAGGGCTTTCATATCGGGAAATTTACCGTTGGTCATTACCCCCTGATGTTTTCCACCGCGAAGTCCCTGCCAACCGTCATCAATATTGATATACTGCCACCCATGGTTTATCAGACCTTTTTCAACCATTGCTTTGGCTGAACTGAGTACCTTCTCCTGACTGACAGCGTTTCCCCAACAGTTCCAGCTATTCCATCCCATAGGAGGGGTAAGCGCTATCCTATCTCCCACGATAATTTTAAAATCACGTCTTGCTTCTCCCAAAGAATTACGTGCTATAAAGGTCACTACATATTCGCCTGCTTTCTTCACACTTCCGGTAATTTGACCGGTTACCCCATCTACCTTCAAACCCTTGGGAAGATTCTCTACTGCAAAAGTCATTGGACGGATACCGGTAGCCGGAATAGTATAGAGGAATTTGGAACCCGGACGAACACCAAAAACCTTTGCTCCATTGATACGGGGAGTATCAGGAGCTTTTGGAGTCAGGATATATTTTTTTAGAGTATCTAACGGAGATATGGTTTCCGTAAATTTAGGAGGAGCTAAAGAAGGATCATCCTGACATGCATTATTCTCAGCAAACTGTACTTGAGCCGAGGCCGATACTATTCCACAAAAGAACAGTACTCCCATGTTAATCATTAACTTGTTCATGATATTTAATTTTATTCGATAACTATGTTATGGCTACGAATAGCTTTCACGTTTTCCTTGTCCGTAATATTCTTTTCTACCTGCAGATTTTTTATTTCAGCACCTATCACATCATCCAAAACCACCGCATAACGGCCGTCTTTACTTTCTGCATTTATCTTACAATTATCCAATACGAATCCTTTGACATGGCGTGCCCAGAACCCGAAAGCCGGTTGTGTTTTCAAATCACCGACATTATAACGCCCCACTCCGATTTCAGGAGGACAAGCCTCGGCATCTTCCGATGGATGTCCGCCTTTCACCAATAGATTTACATCATGGAATTGTACATTTTCAATATATCCTGTATGTAATCCATTGGGTAAACGGAAAGTTAAGCCACCTTCCACATTCTCCGAATCCGGTAATTTAAAACCTGCAATAATGGGAGTTGCTTTGTTCTGCGAACCGTCGTATGCTTTCCAACGGCCACCACGGAATGAACTTCCTCCATAAACTTCCTCAATATCTACACCTTTTATAATGATATTCTCTACATTACCGATATTGGAATTGGTAACTAGCAACTCCTTACGTACAGCTCCATTTTCTTTAAATGTAAACGGGGCAACATTTGCTCCCAATACCCTGCCACGATTGGATATGGAAATAAAGAAAGGAGCACGAGTGCGGCGCATCACAGAACGAGAATGTATCGGTCCGGTCTTACCACTGTTAAGGTACACATTCTTAATGTGTCCACCATCATTGGTAGAGATAGAAAATCCCGCTTTATTAGCACCCAACACATAAATATTATCAATATATAAGTCCTGAATGTCATCCGCTGTTTCAGATCCAATCTGAAACAGGTTACAATTAGTATCTCCTACTATATTACGAACCTTGTAATCATGTGCAGGACGAGTAAAACCTAACGAACAATCAGATCCCGGTTTTATGATATCATCCGAACTGACACGAGAATAAATATTAGTAGCTGTTACATCATTACATGCCATAAAATCATAGATATCCCGGGCATTCTTTGAATTGTGCTTGGCGAAATAGGTATCGTGTACATGAATGCCATCCGTACCGGTTGCCAAAAGGACAAAATGACCGGCCTGATCGATATGCAGCATATTACTTACATCAAAATTCTTTTGCCCGTCTTTTTCTATATAATAGGGTTCGTCTTTCTGAGCATCATACCACATATCCTTACCAACACTCCAACCACCGATTTCTATATTCGTACAAAGCTTCAGGGAGAACATCTTATCGGCACGTTTTTCCGGTGAATTATTCATGACCCGGTCTGTAGTTACGAGATTACCATTGCCGGTAATACGTCCTGTACCTACAATTTTTACATTATCAATACGCTCACCAAAAAACATGGCATTACGGAAAAAAGTATGCCCGACATCCTGTTTAGTCAGATAGTTCTCAGTATCAGCATACGGGCGAGGGTCTGTAGGTGACAGTCCGGAACGATAGGCACGATCACTGAACCAAGTTACTTCAGGTACATCCGCACCAGGAAGCGCCTGAATGACCGCATCCGCACTAAGGTTCAACCATACGTTACTCTGTAGATGTACGGTACGGACATTATAGATACCGGCCGGAAAATATAAAATACCGCCACCTATATCATTCAGTTTCTCAATTGCCTTATTCAGTGCATCCGTATCGTCAGCTATAGCATCACCTTTCACTCCTAACGTTTTAACATCCCATAAGCCGGAATAATACCAGGCTATATTTGAATCACCCTGATTATCTCCACCCTCCACACGAAGTTTAAATGCATACAATTGATTAGGATTTAAACGGTAAGCAGCGCCAAAATCATCATCCGGCAATATTTCTGTTTTAACAGGCGTCCAGGTCTTCCCCATATCCTCGGATTGCAAAAGCGCAACGGACTTGGCATCTTTAGGGGCAGTCCAATGAAAAGAAGTGAATGACAAGTCCCAATTCTTTTTATATGTAAAAGCTCTTAAAGTATTTCGTGTGAAATCGGCCACCGTAGTAACTCCTTTCAATGTTGCAGTAGTAACCGGACTACGCAGTATCTCAGGCTTTGACGTTTTGTACGCTGCTCCGAAAGTATATGTTCCTTTTGAGGGTAAAACAACTCCATTGATACAAAGACGGATATCAGGGCCATTAGATGGACGAAAATCCAGTTCTTTGAAAATCAATTGAGTACCTTTCTTCTCTATCCTTCGTAATTCAACTTCTCCTACTTTATTATAAGAATAATCAGTTCCTGTACGCCCTATAGATTGCTTGGGAAGATTACGTAAAAGTACTTCACCACGCCCTATTACATTGACTGTTGTATTATCCAGAGTAACATCAATACCTTCGGGCACAGAAATTATAACTGTAGTCATAGGGCTACGTTGACCTGCATAAAAATCTAGCGTCAACTTACCAGCTGTTTTTACAGTAAACTCTTCACGATTTATTTTCAAAACAGGTGGCAGTGCCCCTTTACGTACTCCTATCGGTAAACGCTTACCTGAAGAAGAAAATAGACAATCGCCATTCTCCGGCATTCCCTGTACTTTTTCTTGTCCATTGACTGTCAACACCTTAAAGGTACCGACACCTGCATCAACCAATTTTTCTTTCAATTCCATCACAGTAGGAAGAGTAGAAACCAAACCTTCATTTTCCGGTGTATCCACTGTATACCGATAGGTCGTCCCTTCAAATAACAACAAAGAATCCGATGTTAATTGCCAGGGATGTATTTCCTCCGCATTCCCATTTATATTTGCTACTCCTAAGAGGAAACATACACACAATATTTTTGATATCGAAGTTTTCATGTAAAATTGTGTTTATTATCTATTCAACGATGTAAATCTATATAGTTTATAAACTCCTTTGACGGTTGATACCAAGAAGGACCGGCAGCAAAAATACAAGTATCTACCCTTTTCTTCTCAATCATATCCAGTCCAACGGGTTTACCAACCGCTTTAAATCCCGTGCGCATACGTTCGTAAGGTACTGCATCCAATGTACTTTTATCTGTAAACGCCCAGTGGTTATCCATAAATAAAAAACCCGGTAACAATTCATCCGCATTGATGATTTTCAACTGCGGCACTTCTCCGGCATATAAGTTATTCGCAAAACGAACATTCTTCGGTAGTTTGTCTCCCCGTCCGGAGCCCAATTCTAATGAACAATTCAAGAAAGTGTTGTAAGCTATATCCACATTCTCTACCCGATGATAAGATGTCAACGGTTCTTTCTTCACATCAGTCTCAGGCGTAGGCCGTTCATAAACCCCTACACGGACAAGTAAACCGAAAGCAGATACATCTTTTATATAGTTATCGTAAACCGTATGCCCTTGGTTAATGATGCGGATACCGGCTGTTCCACGTAAATTATGACCGATAAAAGTATTCGATTCTATCACATTATAATGTCCGTGCCGGCAAACCAAGCCTCCCTGTGACTCATAAAAAAGATTTCTCCGCAATACATTATGGCAAGATTTCACTGAAATAATTTCATTCTCTCCGCTACATCTGAAAAAAACATTATCTTCTACAATAGTACGTGATTCCAATTGGGATGACCAGGAATGTCCGATACGGATAATCTCCGCACCATTTGCTCCATAAGGTTGACGTTCTCCAAAAAAGTTGTGATCTATCACATGATTATTCAGATGGTTATCCGCATCCAACCAAACTTGAAGTACCAATCCTCCTATCTTTTTATTGGCAAAGTAACAATGATCTATACGATTATTCGTTCCCCTTAAACCGACCCAGTATTCACCTTCTCTCTCCGATTTTGCTTTTTTTTGAGGGTCATTGCAGTCATCAATCACGCAATGAGTCATTCGGCAATAGTTAGCATACACACCTTTCTCCTTTTGAAAATTTATCATATCATGTCCTAACGCCCATGCCTGATAGAAGAACAAACCTTCCAATTGTAGGTATTCTCCGTAAATCTTCAAATTCAATTTACCTGAAATAACCGCTTTACCCGGGTTTTTCGCTTTCCATACAATAGGTTTATCAAAGGTTCCTTTTCCAGTAAAATCGATTTCTTCCAGATTAACATAGGTTCCATCTTGCAAAACAACCACATCACCGGGTTGCAGTTTTCCACTACCCATCAGGCGTTTCATTGCAGGAACATCCCCGGGTGAGAATGTATATTCTTTTGCAAAAGAAATCACTGAAACAACCAAAAATAAGAGAGTGCATAGTTTTCTTGTCATGTTTTTCTTGATTTAGAGTTTAAAAAATTACAGAGCAAATATAGGAGATTAAAAATCAAATAAAAATAGATATCCTTTACAAGACAGCTCTTTGAGAAGATAGTACAAAAGATTGAAACGTTTTTGTAAAGTAAGGGCATAAAAAGAACTCCCTGACAAACACCATGCTTATCAGGGAGCCAAAATATGAAAAAAAACCGACTTTATTTCTTGGCAGGAGAAGAATATCTAGCATTCAATCCTTCAAGAATTTCCCGAGTAATATTATAAATGCTGTCAGCATACAACAGGTTATCGAAACCGGTATTGCTGATAATCATGCTATACCCCTTAGTCTTGTTGTATTGCTTCAAGAAAGCATTGATAGAGTCACGCAACTGCAAACTGTTCTTTTCGTTCTCATTCATCAATTCAGACTGCAACTTGTTACTCAGGTTCTGGAGATCTTGCTCCAATTTAGCGATACGGTTGTATTCCTGTTGAGCTCTCTCAGGAGTAAGATATGCATTATTTTGATACTTAGTCTGGAATTCACGTTTCTGCTTGTCCAATTCGGTTGCTTTCTGGTTCAGGGTCAAACGAACATTTTCGCTTTTCTTCACCATAGCCTCATTCAAGTCTACGCAGTAGTTATATTTTGCCAGAAGCGTATCAATTTCTACATAAGCAATTTTCATTCCGGATAAATCAGCAGCTTGTGCAGCTGTGTTTGTTGTCTGATTGTCTGCTTTACCGGCGCATTGAGAAAATAAAACGATTAGTGCAAGAGCCGCCAAACCGTTTACGAGGTAGTTTAATCTCTTCATAATAATTTGTAAAATATAGTTTTTAGTTTATTCAATCAATTCATACTATCGTTTAAGGCCTTTTCCAGTTCGTCGATGGAAAAACGTGACTTCTTCTGTGCTTCCCGGTCTTGCGACTGTACACACCCGATTCCTTTGTCCCGCATTGCTTTATTACCGCTAACATGACCGTTAGGGAATTTGCCGCCTTTTACGAAAAAAACTTTTACGCCCAGTAAAACAACGCAAATAGCAACTATTAACAAAGTTATCAGTACTGTATCGAGCATTTTCATTAATTTTGTTACACAAAACCAAAACACATTGTTTTTGTGGGTGCAAATATAGGGCTTTGGTTGGACTAAGCCACCTTTTTTACTCTAAAAAAAAAGAAAGGGAAATAAAAGAACCAACTTTTTAACCGTATTTAGCAATAAATAGTTAAACAAACCCGCTCCGTACCCGGTCCATACCAAGTCCGTACCTGGTCCGTAGTCAGCCTTACTCTATAGACACGGAGCAAATACGGTTCAAGTATGGCTCGGGTAATAATAAAAGAGATAACAGGAAGAATTATACTTCAATAAAAAAGAAAGAAATGGAAAAGAAAGATTTAAAACCGGCAGGTGTATTCCGCTATTTTGAGGAAATCTGCCAAGTGCCACGCCCTTCTAAGAAGGAAGAGAAAATTATTGCTTATCTAAAAGCATTCGGAGAACAACATAAGTTGGAAACAAAGGTTGATGAAGCCGGAAACGTATTGATAAAAAAGCCTGCTACTCCGGGCATGGAAAACCAGAAAACCGTCGTGCTTCAGTCGCATATTGATATGGTATGTGAAAAGAACAATGACGTGAAGCATGATTTCCTTACCGACCCTATCGAAACGGAGATTGACGGTGAATGGCTGAAAGCTAAAGGAACAACATTGGGTGCCGATAATGGTATCGGTGTAGCTACAGAGTTGGCCATCCTTGCTGACGACAGTATAGAACATGGTCCTATCGAATGCTTGTTTACCGTTGATGAAGAAACCGGACTTACCGGTGCCTTTGCCTTGAAGGAAGGTTTTATGAATGGTGACATCCTGCTGAACCTCGACTCGGAAGATGAAGGTGAACTTTTCATCGGTTGTGCCGGCGGTATCGACTCCGTTGCCGAATTCTCATATAAAGAGGTAGATGTACCTGCGGGTTATTTCTTCTGCAAGGTACAAGTTAAAGGTTTGAAGGGTGGACACTCCGGTGGAGATATCCATCTGGGACGCGGCAATGCCAATAAGCTATTGAACCGTTTCCTCAGCCAGACTTTTGGAAGATACGATATGTATCTCTGCGAAATCGATGGTGGTAACCTTCGTAATGCCATTGCCCGTGAAGCTTATGCAGTGATTGCGGTTCCTGAAGCTGACAAGCATGCTTTACGTACGGATTTGAATATCTTCGCTTCGGAAGTTGAAGCTGAATACGCTGTAGTAGACCCTGATTTACAATTTATATTGGAATCGGAATCTCCTCGTTCAAAAGCTATAGACAAAGATACCACCAAACGTCTGTTGCAAAGTATCTATGCATCACCTCACGGTGTATACGCCATGAGCCAGGATATCCCGGGTTTGGTGGAAACTTCCACTAATCTGGCATCCGTCAAGATGAAACCGGGCAACATCATCCGTATTGAAACCAGCCAACGGAGTTCTATCGAATCTTCCAAACAGGATATCGCCAACATGGTACGTACCGTATTCGAGATGGGCGGCGCACAGGTATCATTCGGTGACGGATATCCCGGATGGAAACCTAATCCACATTCGGAAATTCTGGAAATTGCCACAGCGTCCTATAAACGTCTGTTCGGCGTAGACGCAAAAGTAAAAGCCATCCATGCAGGATTGGAATGCGGTTTATTCTTGGATAAATATCCTACATTGGATATGATTTCTTTCGGTCCTACCTTGCAAGGAGTACACTCGCCCGACGAACGGATGCTTATTCCTACCGTAGACAAGTTCTGGAAACACTTATTGGATATTCTGAAGAATATTCCTGCCAAGAAATAAATGCAAAAGTGGTAAAACGCCCCTGTTTATTTCTCTTATTCTTTTTCCTCTGCCCGTACTTTCTGTTGTACGGGCAAGAGAAAAAAGATACTATTACTTTCCGTGTCATGAGCTACAACGTGGAAAACTTATTCGATTGCCACCATGATACACTGAAAAATGATTATGAATTTCTGCCCGATGCCACAAGACATTGGAATTATCCCAAATACAAGAAAAAACTGGATAACATCGCCCGTGTAATTACTGCCGTCGGAGGTTGGATACCACCGGCTCTCGTCGCTCTCTGCGAAGTAGAAAATGACAGTGTGTTGCGCGACCTTACCCGTTACTCTGTTCTCAAGGAAGCAGATTATCGTTATGTAATGACAGAATCACCCGATGAACGGGGGATTGATGTAGCACTGCTCTATCAACGAGGGTTGTTTAAATTGCTTTCTTACCAAAGTCTTTCTATTCCGAAGCCACATAAAAACAGTCGTCCCACTCGAGACATTCTTCATGTCAGCGGATTGTTACTGAATCGAGATACATTGGATGTATTCGTTGCCCATTTTCCATCCAGGTCCGGTGGAGCGAAAGAATCCGAGCCTTACCGTCTGCTAGCTGCCCAAAAGCTGAAAGATGCAGCAGATAGCCTTATACAAATACGTCTCCATCCTCAAATCCTGATTATGGGGGACTTTAATGATTATCCTAGTAATAAGTCGGTGGAGGTGGTGTTAAAAGCCATTATACCCCCTTCACATCCGAATGAATTTCCCGATAAACGGCAACTCTACCATCTACTGGCACGAAAAGCCGGCACACGGAAACACTTTGGCAGTTATAAATATCAGGGAGAATGGGGTTTGTTGGATCATATCATTGTCTCGGGTAACCTTTTATATTCCTGCTCCTCTTTCCATACGAATGAAACGCAAGCTGCCGTTTTCAGTTGTCCTTTTCTTCTGACTGAAGATAAAAAATATGGAGACAAACAACCTTTACGCAACTACTACGGGATGAAATACCAAAACGGATATAGTGACCATCTACCCGTCTATACGGATTTCAGGTTGATTTACTAAACGGAATATTGATAAAGTTTCAAATCGAATTTCTGTACCATCACCAGCAGATGATCGAAGATATCGGATTGAATACGCTCGTATTGCTTCCAGACTTTATTACGTGAGAAGAAATAAACCTGGATAGGAACTCCGTAGGTAGTAGGTTCAAGCTGACTGAGAATTAAATCCATATCCTGGTTTACTACCGGAAGACTACACAGATAGCGTTCAATATAGATGCGATATAGTTGTGAATTAGTAGGGACTTCCCCTTCTGCCGGTTGATAATCCGCCATCAATGGAATTTCCTTACGAATATTATCAAGCATTTCGGGCGTACAGAATTTCAATGTAGTCATATCCAGATAAATATTCTTTTTTACACGACGTCCGTCACTTTCCTGCATACCCCTCCAGTTCTGAAAAGAATTATTCACCAAAGAATAAGGAGGTACGGTAGAAATAGTTTTATCCCAATTCTGAATTTTCACCGTATTCAGTGTTATCTCTTTCACAATGCCATTGGCTGTATTATTCGGTAAAGTTATCCAGTCACCAATACGAACCATATCATTGGCTGAAAGCTGCACACCGGCTACAAAGCCCAAAATGCTGTCCCTGAAAACCAACATTAATACTGCCGCCGAAGCGCCCAATCCCGCAAACAATGTCATCGGTGATTTATTCATCAGTACAGCGACAATGATAATACTGCCTACAAAAAACAACAGTACCTGAAGTACCTGCACAAATCCTTTCACGGGACGATTCTTCTGCGTGTCTTTGGAGTTATATACATCGAGCATCACCAATAACAAACCATTGATTGTAAGCAGTACAGCCGCAATGATATACACCATACATACTTTCTGAGAAAACTCCAGCATTTCCTTGCCCCGCACAAAAGCCAAAGGCAGTAAATAATAGACCAATATTCCAGGTAAGATATGTATCAAATGGTGTATCACTTTCCGTTTCATCAAGAGTGTATTCCACTTATGAGGTGAACGTTTAGTGTAGTGTTTCATGCCTCCCACAAATATTGCCTGGCATAGATAATCTAAGCCTACTGATAGAACTATCATCAGCAACGCAATAATTGTTTCGTCAAAACGGTCGGCAAACTTCGGGTCTACTCCCCATCCAATCAGGATTTTATTCATCCATTCTCCTAAATTCATCATACATTTCCGCTTTATCGTTAGAATGAATAACAAACGAAGGAGAAAGATGTTTGTTGTTTACAGAATTACCTGCACCAGCGCATAGATTAATATTCCTATAATGGTTACTCCGCCCACTATGATGGGAACATAAAGATGCTTATAGCCTTTCTGACGTTTATATTTGAACAACAAACCGAAAAGCCGGTAACAAAGAGTGGCCCCTATAAAACCGACAATAGCGCCTACCAATAAATCACCGGGAAAATGCACTCCTAAATAAGAACGTGAATAACAAGTCACTATAGCCCACAACATAATAAACCAGTTAAGCGCACGGTTGCGGAAAAGATAGAAGATAAAGAAAGCAAGACCGAAAGTATTGGCTGCATGACAAGAAGGAAAGCCATAACGCCCACCCCGGTAATCGTTTACAATCTGTACGAATTCGGAAAGAGGATTTTCCGGATTGGTGGGGCGAAGACGACATACCAAAGGACGAATAACCGTTGCACATACCTGATCGGCAAAAGTAATGGTCAAGGCTACCGTAATGACACATCCCAGCGCTATCCGCCAATTAAAGTTACGTACAATCACATAGAATATGGCAGCATACATCGGTACCCAAATCCACCTTCCACTAAAAGCATACATAAAATAGTCAGCCCATTCAGCCCGCCATCCATTGATGGCAAGTAACAGGTCAGTGTCCATTTCTACTAATCTCGACAAAACATCCGCCAATATCATCCCTCTATCACTTTATGTACTTAACACTCTATTACCCTATCACTTTATTACTCAATGCCGTTATCACCTCATCACTTTCCAATCACCTCTTCGCAATATCATCATACAACTTTTGCAAATAAGCCTGGCCTAACTTCAAATTCTTGCCTTTTTCAGTTCCTTCATCTACTACTATGGAATTGGATTCATTATTGAATATCAACTGATTGTCCGGCGTTACCACGCCGAAAGCATCGGGCACCGTAAAGAATGCAAAATGAGGAGAAGCCGGATTGAGCATATCTTTACTGAAAATAAATTCATTATGGGGCAATGAGAGTTGCGCCAATAAAGTAGCGGCGATATCGTGTTGCGAACCATAAACATCAATGCGCCTGGGTTCACGTATGGCACCGCCAACCAACAACAAAGGAATTTGATAACGGTCTATTTCAAGATTACTGATGTATTCAGGATAAGACCCCAGATGGTCGGGTACAAAAAGGATAACTGTATTTTTCCACTGCGGCAATTCACGGAACTGCTTCACAAAGTCACCGATACAACTATCCGTGTAAGCAAATGCATTCAAACGATTGTTTTCCAAGCGCTGATAAGGCACTTCAAACGGTTCATGGCTACTGGAAGTCTGCAACACCCGGAACTGAGGTGTATTGCTACCTGTCGATTTTCTTTCTGCCGCCTCAGCTTTCAAATCATCCAGCAAGCGACGGAATACAAGATGATCGTGCGCCCCCCATTTACTCAACCGTTCCGATACGGGGAAATCTTGATCGGAAACAATCTCATCAAAACCCGAAGACATCAGATAAGAGCGCATATTCGTAAAATCGGCATCACCGCCGTAGTAGTACTTCGCACCATATCCCGCTTTTTTCAAGCTACCGGCTATAGCAGGAATGGACTGCGTTTTACGGGGATATTTCATGATACTGGTGGTGGGCTGTGCCGGATAACCACTCAATACGGCAACCAGTCCACGGTCTGTACGGAAACTGTTAGCATAGAAATTAGTAAAGAGCACTCCTTCTTGTACCAAGCTATCCAAATGGACTGCGACATTGGCTTCACCCCCTAAAGTCTTCATCAACTTGGAAGAGAAACTTTCCATGATAACGAAAATTACATTAGGACGGCTTTCCGTAAACAGTGAGCGCAAAGAATCGACAGACTGTCCTAAGGAATCAACCGCCATTGTATCCTTTCCCAATACAGCCGGGTCGAGCATTCCGGCAAATATGCCATCAGCTTCTTCGGCACTCATAAAACGATATTGTTTACCAAAATCCTTTTGTTTGGAAAGTGATTCCATCAAGCTGAAAGCCGGATTGATGGCGGCATGATTCAATCGTTGGTCTGTGCTGAAATAAACCTTACCCACGTTCATGGTGGATACCGTAAATCCTCCACGAATAGGAATGAATAGCAGTCCCGTCAGAAGCAACAAAACGCCTGATATCCTCAAACGACGATATGGCAACTTCATCCGATAGAAATAGCGTCTTTGCAACAACAGACTGTAGAATATGGCATACAGCACACCTGCATAAATTACCATTGCTATGATGCCCCCCAACACTACCCAGGCGCTGACACTTGCCACCGCATCTTTGGGAGATGAGAAGAAATAGAACAAAGGAGTGGCATCCAACCGGAAACCCCAATACTCATAAAGCCCTAAATCTACCGTAAATATAAGGGAAATCAGAATTGAGATGAAAAGAAAATAGCCGCTCCATATACGGCGGAGTACATCAGACAAAGTCCATGCAGAGACAATGAAAAGCAAACCGGGAATAGCTGTCAGATAACCGGCAAGGGATAAATCCAACGGCAGCCCATGCCACATCACTTTAAACCAGTCCGCCCACGAAGCATCCCCGTAGAGCGAATGATAGAAGAACATGAAAACCGGTTTCTGCAATATAAAAATACAGACAAACAAAAAATATGTCTTGAAGAATCCTATAAGCCTTTCTTTCATCAGTGCTTTATTTTTAACTAATATATTCGGCAAAAATAAATATTTTTATTCTATTATTCGCCAATAATAGTCAAGAATTGCAGTGAAAGATAGGCTTATAGGCTTTTTTAGGAGTTATCCGTTTACACGATTATAATCTTCCAGGAATTTCTTCAAACCGGCATCAGTCAATGGATGGTTCAATAATCCCTTGATAGCGGAAAGCGGACAAGTTGCCACATCGGCGCCCACTTCTATGCACTGAATGATGTGTGCCGTATGACGGATGGAGGCAGCGAGCACCTGAGTGGAGTAACCGTAGTAGCGATACATTTCCACAATTTTACCCACCAAAGCAATGCCATCTTCACAAATGTCATCGAGGCGACCTACAAACGGGGACACGTATGTGGCGCCGGCTTTAGCGACCAGCAATGCCTGACCTACGGAAAACACCAATGTACAGTTTGTACGTATGCCTTTTCCCGAGAAATATTTAATAGCCTTGATGCCATCGGCAATGCAGGGCACCTTTACGACAATATGCTGGTTGAGGGCTGCAAGTTCTTCACCTTCCTTAATCATGCCTTCATAATCGGTGGCAATGACTTCGGCGCTCACATCCCCCTTTACGATGTTGCAAATATCCACGTAATGTTTACGCTGGTTCTCTACTCCCTTTATTCCCTCTTTCGCCATGAGCGAAGGATTGGTAGTAACTCCGTCGAGTACGCCCAAATCATAGGCTTCCCGAATCTGTTCCAAATTAGCTGTATCAATAAAGAACTTCATGATATAAATGGTTTAAAATAGTTGATGCACAAATATAACGATTTGCAACATAGTTTGTTCTTTATCAAACAAATAAATTTATCGGTTACGTTTCAGGTATAAACGGTTGGTTATAGTACCGGGCAATTCATTTTCATAGTGAGTTACCATAATCATCGTCTTGTCCCGACGGTGGCAAAACGCCTCGATTATCTTCTTCACCCGACGCCGGTTGTAAGTATCCAGCCCATGAAGGGGTTCATCCAGAATCAGCAGTTCCGGGTCTTTGACGAAAGCACGTGCCAACAATGCCAGCCGTTGTTCTCCACTGGACAGTTGCAGGAAAGGCTTGTCTTTCAAAGCGGCAATGCCAAATACATCCATCCACCACTCGCACACGGCCATTTGTTCCTCATGGGGACGCTTGTACAAACCGATGCTGTCATGCAAACCGGAAGCCACAATTTCAATGGCTGGTAGATTTTTCAAATAAGCACGGTGCATTTCAGGACTGACGTAGCCGATGTGTTTCTTGATTTCCCAGATACTTTCACCTGTCCCGCGTTTCCGCCCGAACAGACTGATATCACAAGCGTATGACTGTGGATTATCGGCACACACCAAACTCAATAAAGTCGACTTACCCGCACCGTTCTCACCGCTCAACGCCCACTTTTCTCCACGCATCACCGTCCAATCCAGTTCTTTTAATATAGTACGGTCGTCGTAGCGGATGCTCACTTTATTCAGTTTCACCACTTCCGCCGAAGTATAATTAGTGTTCCCGTATGGCAAATCGAGGATACGTTGCTGCAATTCTTCCATCTGCGCGGCAAAATCCCGTGCACGGAAAGCCTGCATGTACACCTCACGTTCCATCTTTTCACCCACCGTCATATTATTCACAGGCACCACATGGGTAATAAAAGAAGGTATGTCATCCAGCATGGAAAGTATAAGGATAATCTGCAAAGTACCCAGGCGGGTAAGTTCATCCAGCAATTTAAAAAGAAGTTCGCGCGTGGGAGCATCCAGTCCGATAAACGGATTGTCCATGATAAGAATGCGGGGAGCAGTGAGCAATGTCTTTGCCAACTGGAACTTACGCAATTCACCGCTACTGAGAAGAATTATCTTCTTATCGAGCATAGGCTCTATGCGGAAAAGGTCAAAAAGTTGTTGTTGCAAGGCATCATCCTTTACCTCCCCCAGTAAATCGCGCACTTCGGGCGTATCTTCCTGGTCATGGGCATTCCAGCGCTGCTGATAGTAATAGTTCGCATCAGCTGAACCGTATGTATCGCGGAAAGCGATATATTTAATGTTATCGTATGCCGTCTTTGTAGCAGAGGGGGAAAAATCGTATGTCAGTTCCCCTTCCCGCAAAGGATATTTCCCCGTAAGCATATCTACCAGCAAACTTTTTCCCGCTCCGTTAGGACCGACGATGGCGATATGCTCTCCGGCAAGAAAATCAAGACTGACAGGCTGTGCCAAACGAATAAGCGGGTTGCGTGCTACGCCCCCCGCTATATGTATAGTATGTTGTTGCATCATTTATAAAAGATAAGTGCCGATTGTGCCGGAACAGATATTTCGGGTCCGTACATCGTTCCCAAACCTTGCTCACTGATAAATCCATCCTTGCAAACTACCGTATATTTACCCTCGGGTACAGCTATTTTAGCAACCTCCTTACGAGCATTCAATACAACGTAGATATCCTCCCAGGCATCGCCACCGGCATGCTCTTTCAAACGGTAAACCACTACGTTACTGCCCTCAACTGGGATAAATTCCAGATGCTTACGCACTGCATCGGCATCCCCCATACGGAAAGCAGGATGATTTTTCCGCAGTTGAATCAAGCCCTTATAATAAGCGAACAAATCGGCATTCGTTGTTTTACGGTTCCAATCAATAGCATTGATGGAGTCGGGGCTTTGGAAACTGTTATGTACTCCCTTCTTGTCGCGCATCACTTCTTCACCTGCCAGGATAAAAGGAATGCCCTGTGAAGTAAACACAGCCGTCTGCGCCAGTTTATCCAATTTGACAAGCTCTTCAGGAGTTATCCCGGGGATGCTGGACTTCAATCTATCCACCAGGCACATATCATCATGGCAAGATACATAGCTAATCATCTGCGTAGGTTGTGCCGCCCAAGGTGCTTTACTGTAATTCACTGAATCATTATTGACTTGCGGATGTTGTATCGCACCCACAATGCCAAACTTAATGCTTTCCTCGCTCCCCGGAAGTCCGGCAAGGAACGCTCCCTTATGGTCGTCGTTAAACGGACCGCGCAAAGCATCACGCATTTCGTCGGAGAATGCCGCAACTCCCGGCATCCTATGAGTATTCACTTTCATTGCCAGCGAATCCTCCGGCAGTTGCGGAGCCGATGCCGCCCATCCTTCACCATAGATAATGATGCTCGGATCTATAGCCGAAACCGCTTTACGAATTTCATTCATGGTTTCGATGTCGTGGATACCCATCAAGTCGAAACGGAAACCATCGATGTGATACTCGTTTATCCAATGCAACACAGACTCTATCATATACTTCCGCATCATAGGCCTGTCACTTGCCGTTTCATTGCCGCAAGCCGAAGCATCAGCAAGGCTGCCATCCGGTTTCTGACGATAGAAATAGCCCGGCACAGTACGTTCAAAGTTACTTTCGGATGTATTAAAAGTATGGTTATAAACCACATCCAGCACTACACGGATGCCCGCGTTGTGCAAAGCTTGTACCATCTGCTTGAACTCACGAATACGTACTTCCGGATTATAAGGGTCAGTAGAATAGGAACCATCAGGCACATTATAGTTCTGAGGGTCATATCCCCAGTTATATTTATTCTCATCCAACTTTGTTTCGTCTACCGAAGCATAATCGTATGAAGGAAGGATATGTACATGCGTCACACCCAATTGTTTCAAATGGTCGATGCCCGTAGCCAACTTATCGGCATTCACCGTACCTGTTTCCGTCAGCGCCAGGAACTTACCTTTATTCCTGATACCTGAAGAAGGGTCAATAGAAAAATCACGGTGATGCATTTCGTAAATCACAGCATCTGCCGGAGAAGCCAATGCCGGACGCTTGTCTTCAGTCCAGCCTTCAGGATTGGTTTCTTTCATGTCTACAATGGCTGCACGTTTACCATTCACTCCAACAGCTTTGGCATTGATGCCCGGAGTATCGCCCAACCATTTATCTTTTATTTTCACATTGTAAGTATAGAACTTGCCTTTCAGGTCTTTTTCTACTTTAGTTTTCCAGGTTCCTTCTTCCGAGGGTTCCATAGAAATCGTTTCGTATGCATGCCCGCCCTCTCCTGCATCAAACAACATCAAGCGAACTTCATCTGCCGTAGGCGCCCACAGTGTAAATTGTGTAACGGCAGGCGTATATTCCATTTCCGCCAGGCTACCTGAACGGACGGGATAGAGCTCGTACGAAGCGTATTCATTTTTAGCAGGAGCACAACTTACGACGGTTGTCGCGGCTACTCCAATAATGGCAAGGTCATTTAATTTCATGGCTTTTATTTTAAGTATTAAATATTTAGTATTAGATATTAAATGTAATCAAACGATTACTTCTTCACTTTATCAGGATTTTTGGCTATAAAGTCCTTCCATCCGTGATACCCTTTCTCCACCGTCGGCCGTCCCATCTGCAAGAAGTGACAATAGGCGGCGGCAAGCCCGTCGGTAGCATCCATAAAAACAGGCATTTCCTCTTTAGGGAAGTGCAGCATACGTTGCAGCATATCCGCCACTTGCTCTTTGGATGCCTGACCGTTTCCGGTGATTGCCATCTTTATTTTCAATGGCGCGTATTCCGTAATAGGAATATCCCGGCTCAAAGCTGCTGCCATAGCCACCCCTTGCGCACGCCCCAACTTCAACATGGATTGCACGTTTTTTCCGAAAAAAGGGGCTTCAATAGCGAGTTCGTCCGGCAAATAACTTTCGATGATACTCAGTACGCGCTCATGGATATGGCGAAGCTTCAAATAATGGTCGCCAAACTTACGGAGGTCTATGATACCCATGGCAATCATTTCAGGCTTTACACCCGCCACGCGCAATACTCCGTATCCCATAATGGTAGTACCGGGGTCAATGCCCAGAATAATCTTTTCCTTGACCGGTTGTATCACACTATCACCTCCATCAATGTAGGAAATCCCACTACTTTATCCTGAAAAGTTTTCAGAAGTTCTTCATTCAGTTTCACTCCCTGCTCTTGGTGCCAGCGATGTAGTTTAGCAGAATTTTCCACCTCAAACTGAACGGAATAACTTTCTCCGTCGTCCCTATGACTCAATACGCGAAGAATGCGCGGAGCAAGCAGCGTACCGTATTTTTCAACCTCCGAAAGATAGTATTCCTGCATCCAAATCAGGAAATTCTTTTCCTGTCCTTCCTCCACATGATAAGTAGTATTATATATCAGCATAACTCATTTTTTCAT
>ULTJ01037552.1_pt1 | contig 42429 bp, 30 predicted proteins | sample 1957491 | NCBI WGS metagenome assembly ULTJ01 (sample SAMEA4835731, study PRJEB28245) | human gut metagenome | biome: gut microbiome; material: fecal sample | place: Denmark | collected 2008 | reverse complement strand
TATACTGAATACACTGAAAATAAAGCTAACTTTTCAATCCGTCTCCGGACGGATTTTTCTATTCACCAGAATAGAGCAAGGTGTCTTCTGAGTAACTCAGAAGGCGGCGGGTAACTCGCTGCACCTTGCCCTTGCAGTGAGTAATCACCCTCCGAAGTCGGTGATTTTGGAGAAACTTGGCTCTACAATCGTATTTTAGCGCCTATTCTTGGATTATTTCAAATAGAAACAATATATTTGTATTATATGCTAATTAAATGAGCAAATAATGAAAGACTTAAATAGATTGAAAGTCGTTTTAGCTGAACAAAAGAAAACAGGTAAATGGTTAGCTGAACGATTAGGGAAAGATACCTCAACCGTTTCTAAATGGTGTTCAAACAAAATGCAACCATCGTTAGAGAAGTTAATGAGGATTGCAGAAATACTTGACGTGGATATTAGAGAACTTATAATTACCACTAAACAATAATTATGGATGGTCAATTTATAACAAATAAAGATCTGATATTATCGGATATTATAAATTCGATTCTACCAAAGTGTGACAATGCCTATTTCTTGGTAGGCTATTTTTATTTTTCGGGCTTTGCAGAACTCTGTGAGAAGTTGAAGAATGTAAATCTCAAGGTTCTTGTAGGTTTAGAAGTAGAGCGCAATATTATTAATGGCATAAAAGAAGTTGAGAATTTTACGACTTCAAACAAATCGCGTGGGCAATTGCGTGAGGAATTTTACAAAGGTTTTGTTGATATCTACAATAACACAGACTTTTTTGACTCCGAAGAGCAGATAGAGAAATTCAGGCTCTTTTTAGAAAAGATAGAAAATGGAACATTGGAAGTTAAGAAGACTTCTGATCCCAACCATGCAAAATTATATTTATTCCAGAATAGGGAGGAAGAAGATGTATGCGGTACATTCCCCGGAACAATGATCACAGGTTCAAGCAACTTTTCTGTAGCAGGGTTAAAGAATCGTCTGGAACTGAATGTGATTCTTCGAGACAAACCGAGTTACGTTGAAGGCAAATCCGTTTTCGATGAATTGTGGGACACTGCCGTAACGATTGTAGATGAAGAACATATCGCAGACTTCAAGGAGAAGGTCATCAAGCACATTTGGTTTGAAAAGCTCTATTCTCCATACGCAATGTTTATTCGTGTATTGCATGAATACTTTAATATTACTACTGATGAAAACATACTGACTCCAAGCGATATAACAGATGGCACATATTCTGATTTAAAATACCAGACGGATGCTGTTCAATTAGCATTGAACTCCATTAAGAACCATGAAGGAGTAATCATTTCGGACGTTGTAGGCTTGGGTAAAAGTATTATCGCTTCTACGGTTGCACGAAATTTACGTTTACGTACTATTATTATATGTCCTCCTCACTTAAAACAGCAATGGGAGGAGTATAAAGATGAGTTTGGCTTTACGGCATCCGTGTTCAGTACAGGTAAGGTAGAAGCGGCGCTAAATCACTATCGTATGATTGCCCGACCTGATGAGAAATTCCTTATTATTGTGGACGAAGCACATAAATACAAGAATGAATTTATTTTGGATTATAGTATCCTGCACGACTTATGCATGAGCAATAAGGTGATGTTACTTACGGCAACACCGTTTAATAATCGCCCGGAAGACATATATTCTATGCTGAAACTCTTCCAAATACCAAGTAAATCGACACTTAAGACTGTAGAAAATTTGAGTACAGCATTCAAAGACTTGATTTCAAGATATAAGGATTTAGCGGAAGGACAGCGGAAGAATATATTGTCAAAATCCGAGATAAAAAGTGAAGCAGACTCCATCGCTCAAAACATTCGTTCCATTATTTCTCCTTTGGTCGTTCGTCGTTCACGTCTTGATCTGGAAGAAATTCCGGAGTACAAAGAGGACTTAAAGCGTCAACATATAAATCCTGTGATTCCCGAATCTCCTGTACAGTTAGGATACTATTTGGGAGATATTCGTGAACTCTATCTTCGTACATTGAATTTGATTTCTCCAACAGATGAAGAAAAGAGAAATAATCTGGGATTTCATTACTATGAAGGTGCCCGTTATAAGCCGACTGCATATATTGTTGATGACGAGAAATCGAAAAAGGAGCTGGATAGGGAATTGGAAGAAAAGATGGGTACAGATTTGGGCATGTTAATCGGACGACAGGTTAATGTATCCCTCTTTATGCGCCGTATGCTGGTTCGTCGCTATGAGAGTTCGGTGGCGGCATTCCGTGATTCTCTGAACTCTATGATTGATTCTTCGGAGCATATCTTAAAGTGGATAGAAAAACGTGATAAAGTACCTGTATATAAAAAAGGCACACTGCCTGATGTGGATGAATTTTATGAGACAACGGCTGATGATTTAAGTGAAGAGATTACGGACGTTTTTGAAAAATATCAAGAACGCGGATTCTTTGAGATTGACATGAAGTATATAAAACGGGAAGAGTTTCTTAATGATATCCAAGCTGATTTACAATTATTGAAAGATATTCGTAAAGAATGGTTTAAGCCACAGAAGAAGACTGTTAAAGGAAAATCAGTGACTACCTATGACATGAAGTTTGATTATAAGCTTGATGCTTTCCGTAAACTTCTGAAGGAACAACGTATGGCAGACCCGGCTCGTAAGATAATCGTTTTTACAGAGTTTGCCGACACAGCTAATTATTTGGGAGTAGCATTGGAGAACGAAGGATTAGGTGTGTTCAAATATACATCAAAAGAAGCGTCCTCTACCAACAAGTCAATAATTCGTGCCAATTTTGATGCGGGCTTGAAACCTCAATATCAAGAGGATGATTATCAAATATTGATTGCTACCGATGCTATATCTGAAGGATATAACCTGCATCGTGCCGGTACTATCTTCAATTATGATATACCTTATAATCCGACTCGTGTCATTCAGCGTATCGGACGTATCAACCGTATCAACAAGAAGATGTTTGACAAGTTGTATATATACAACTATTTCCCGACAGATATAGGTGAAGCTGAAACACGAACAAAACAAATATCGACTTTGAAAATGGCAATGATACACGCCATTATGGGCGAAGATACCAAAGCCTTAACCGATGAAGAAGAACTGAATGCATTTTTTAAGGAACGCTACCAGGCGGAACTTGCCAAGAGTGAAGAACGTTCGTGGGATACAAAATACCGCAATCTACTTAATAAAGTAAAGGGGACAGATGTTCATTCTATAGCTCTTCAGATACCCCATCGTGCCCGAATAGCCCGTGAAGTGAAGAAAGCATGCAAGGGAATTATTCTTTTTGGTAAAAAAGGCAATGATTTCGTTTTTAAGATCGGAATGAATAACACTGATATCCCGCTAATGCTTACTTCAGAACAAGCATTGAATCTTTTTGAAGCAACAACTGAGGAAGAACCAGTAGCAGTAGACAAACAGTTCGATGAAATCTATCAGCACGTCAAATCACATTTATATCGTAGTATTGCAAAAGATGAAAATGAGAAGTCACGTCTTGAAGCCTTTGACAAATTGAAATTATGGCTGAAAACCAAAGCATTGCCAAAGGATTATCTGAATGATTTGTTAATGATTCTCCAGAATGATGGTCTGACCGGGGAAGAAGTTCGTTTTATTAACAAACAGACGAGCAAGACTACTGATAAGGTTATGGAGAAGATAACCCAAGATTACCTGAATCGTATAGTGGATAAAATGAATAAAGTGGAAGAGGGTGATGAGACTCTTATCCTTGCTGAACAAATTAAATAAATAGAGGATTATGGAATTTAACAAAAGATACAATCGTACAGAGTTTGTCGACTTCTTGCAACACAAGTTTTTACCGGAAGATTTCGTGGTAGAAACAACAAGTATTGATATAGAACGCCAAACCAAGTATATACGCGCTGTTACCAAATTGGGGTCAAGTGAAATGCTCGATTTGGTAGTGTATGAAGTACGCCACAACTCTACACAAGATGCTCGTGTAGGCTTGTCGAAAGAGGCATTCCGCTTCCTTGCAGATGAATGGGAAAGCAGAGCGTTGGTGCTTTTCGTACCGGAGAATAGCGATGCCAACTATCGTTTCTCTTTAATTACCATCGATTTGAATGAAACCGAAGAAGGCAGGCTGCAACGTATTTACTCTAATCCTCGTCGCTATTCCTACTATCTAGGTGAAGGTATTGCTTATTATACTCCTAATAAATATCTCAACAATTTAGGTCGTGTTACCAATGAGAAGGATTTGACAGAACGCTTCTCTGTAGAAGTATTGACCAAGGCATTCTATCAGGAACTCTCCGACTGGTATGCTTGGGCAGTCAAGATTATACGTTTCCCGAATAGATTGGATGATAAAAACGACGATGACAAGTATAATGCCGAAGCCGCCATCCGTTTGGTCACCCGTCTTATTTTTGTGTGGTTCTTGAAACAGAAGCGGTTGATACCGGAAGAGTTCTTTGATGAAGATTATATAAGAGAAAACTTAATTGAGGACTTTAATCCAAATACAAAAGTAGACTTGTTCTATAAATCATATGAAAGTAAGTATTACAAGGCCATTCTTCAGAACTTGTTCTTCGCGATGCTCAATAGTCCGATAACCAAAGAGGGAGATAGCGAACTAAGTGAACGTCATTTCCGTTCCGGACGTGGAGATTACGACAATAATAAACTGATGCGTTACGAAACCATGTTCAAAAATCCGCAATTGTTTATCGATTTGGCCAACCGTACCGTGCCATTTCTTAATGGCGGTTTGTTCGACTGTCTGGATGACAAGGATAATAAAAACTATGTAGATGGATTTTCCGACCGCGAAGAAGTTAAAAAATCACTTATTGTTCCCGATTACTTGTTCTTTGGCGAAGAGGTAGGCAAAAATATCGATCTCTCGGAATGGTATGGCGACAAGAAGAAAAAGCGTGTCAGTGCCCGTGGTATTATCGACATACTGAAGCGGTATAACTTCACAGTAGAAGAGAATACCCCTTTCGACCAAGAAGTGTCGCTCGATCCGGAATTATTGGGTAAAGTGTTCGAGAATTTATTGGCTTCTTACAATCCGGAAACACAGTCTACGGCTCGTAAGCAGACCGGTTCGTTCTATACTCCGCGTGATATTGTGCAATATATGGTGGATGAAAGTCTCGTAGCGCATCTCAAGCGGATCGTTGGTGAAGAATTAGAGGAGGAATATCGTAAACTCATCAGTTATGTAGAGGAGGAAGACTTATTGACCGATGCACAAAAGCAGCAAGTGATGGAGGCTATCTATCATTGTAAAATTCTTGACCCTGCTTGCGGTTCGGGAGCATTCCCTGTAGGTATGCTTCAGCAGATGGTCCATATCCTTTCTAAACTTGACCCTAGTAATGAGCAATGGAAAAAGATGATGCTCGACAAGGCGGTCAATGAAAGCCGTACTGCTTTCCAAGCAGAATCAAAGGAAGAACGAGAAGAACGTTTAAAGGATATTGAGAACTCTTTCGATGAGAACCTTAACAATCCCGATTATGCCCGTAAGCTCTATCTAATAGAAAACTGTATTTATGGTGTTGACATTCAACCTATTGCCATCCAGATAAGTAAGCTCCGTTTCTTTATCTCACTCGTGGTAGATCAAAAGACAACGACCAATCCTGCCGATAATTTCGGTATTCGTCCGTTACCTAACCTCGAAGCCAAATTTGTAGCTGCCAACTCGCTTATTCCTTTGGCAAAGACAGAAAATAACTTAGGTCGTACACCCGAAATTATTGAAATAGAAAATAGACTAAAAGAAGCCAATCATAAAATATTCGGTGCTAAGACTGTTCGTACAAAACGCAAATGGAAGGAAAGGCTTATTGCACTTCGTGCAGAAATGGCTGAAAAACTGGCAGATAATGGTTTTCTTACCACCGATGCTGCCAACCAACTTGCGTCTTGGGATATGTTCAATCAAAATACTTCTGCTTCATTCTTTGATGCCGACTGGATGTTCGGGGTACAGAATGGTTTTGATGTAGTGATTGGGAATCCACCGTATATTGATGTCAAAGGGCTACCTGCGGATGCTGTAAGGTTGTATTTCAGCTTATTTGAAACGACAGAAAATAGAATTAACCTATACTCTATTTTTATTGAGAAAGGGACGCAACTATTGTCTTCTAATGGAATATTGTGCTTTATAAATCCTAACTCAATTTTAATTAATGAGTCATATTTTAAAATAAGAAAGAAAATTATACATGCGGTAGATACTATAATAAAATTACCAGATACGGTGTTTGAAGCGGCTACAGTTGAAACAATAATACTTCTATTAAAACAAAATAATAATAATAATTGGGTTAGAGGAGCTTATTTTAAAAAAAATGATAAAATCATATTTGCAAATCTTTCATTTGCTCTTTTTGATAGAAAAGAATGGATATTAGATCCAGATAATAGATTTGATATTTTTACTACACAAAAAGTACGTGATTTATTAAGCAAAATACGAATCGATACTTCAGAACTAGGATATTTTGTTGAGACTTCATTAGGGATAACACCATATGACAAATATAAAGGTCACAATGAGAGAACTATTAAAGAAAGATTATTTCATTCCAATACTAAATTAGACTCTACATATGTACCTCTAATTTCCGGTAAAAATATACATCCTTTTTATATCTCAGACGAAATTACAGAATATTTAAAATATGGTGAATGGTTAGGTGCACCTCGTGAAAGAAAGTTTTTTGAGAATGAAAAAATTATAGTTCGTCAAATCTTAGCAGGCAATCAACAACGCATCGTGGCTGCATACTCAGATAAACCATACTATTTCACTCAAATAGGCTTTTCTTTAATATCAAAAGATAAAAATTCTGAAATGTTGAAGTTTATAACATGTTTATTAAACTCATCATTAATGTCATTTTACCATAGATATGTTTTCTTGGATTTAGAGAAAGTTGTTTTTCAAAAGATTCTAATTGCCAATGCAAAGAAACTCCCTATAAAGAAACCTTGTTGTATATCTGATTTTATTGCAATATTTGAAAATATTGATCGTTTGGAAATGAGTAAACTTGATAGTTTAGTTTACCATCTTTACAACTTAACCTATGACGAAGTCCTCATTGTAGACCCCGATACACCAATCACACGTGAAGAGTATGAACAATAAAAGTAATCGTTGTATGAATAATTTAAAAGATATTATTATTGGAGTAATAGGAGGGTTAATTACTTTCTGTATTACCTCATTCCTAACAGAGAAATGGGATATTCAGCTTCCTTTATGGATATGGTTAATTGTCTTGGTTGGAGTTTTTGGTTTGGGTTACACAATCTACTGTCTGATTCTTTGGTATCGAGTGAGAAAAATAATTTCAGAATTTACAGAAAGTGCATTTGGAGATTCTTTTGTTTATACATGGAAATACAAAAAAAACTCAAATGGACGTTATAGCGTATATGGATATGAACCGACAGAAATTCGTACAAAAAAATCTTTATCAGAAATGAATAATGAGAGAGTGCATACTTGCGGTCATGAAGTCCCAGAAGATACCATTAAACTCTTTATTCAATTGATTATAATAATCAGTGTCAATAAGGAAAAGGGCAAGAAACTGTTTCCCTTGTTGGAATATTTACACTGGACAGAGAACTCACAACGTCACAATCTACTTCATTAAATATAAAAACTACAAATTATGTCCCGACTAAGTGACCTATACAAAGCAATGGAAACATTACGCAAAGAAGGTCTTTCATTGAATGAAGACCTCGAAAAACAAGTGAGTGATTTGGAAGAAAATATCATCAAAAAAGAAATTCTTCCGATTGTAACCGAAACGATTGCACCGGCTTTAAAGCAAGTGCAGCGTGAATTAGTGCTTGTTGTGGATTATGTGCCCGGTTCACCTATTAGTGTACACTTGTCTCGTAAACGAAATTTCACAGCAGATATAGCAGATGCCAAAGAAATTCTTCCAGATCCACAGGTGGAACATAAAGAAATAGGTAAGACCGGACCGAAAGGCGAAATAGCGCCGGCTACCCGATTGAAGATTACATTTATTGATGGTCGGGTGATTCAAGAACTACAAGCAGCTGAGACTTTCCGTAAATTTGTGATGGAAGTAGGTGCCGACCGAGTGCGTTCTTTAGGAATGAAACAAAATAAAGTACCTTTGATTTCCAATACGCTTGACAAGAAATATAAGAGTTCACAAAAGCCTGTCGGTAATGGTTGGTATCTGATGACATGTAGCAATACGCTTACCAAGAAACGAGATATAGAACGTATTGCGAATACGTTTGATATAAAGATTAAAGTTGAAATAGTGTAATCCTTTCCATCATGAAACGAATAAGAATATTCATAAGTAGCGTACAGAGTGAGTTTGCCGAAGAACGTGCAATGCTTTGTCATTATATCCGAACAGACGTACTATTGGGCAAATTCTTTGAACCGTTTATTTTTGAGGAAGTTCCGGCTAATGAGTATCCTACTAATCATGTTTACCTGAAAGAAGTTGAGTTATGCGACATCTATTTGGGGCTGTATGGCAATCTGTATGGATACGAGGATGGAGAAGGTATTTCTCCAACAGAGCGAGAATATGATTTGGCGGCATCATTGCATAAAAGCCGACTTATCTATATAAAAAGTATTGGCGAGGAGAAAAGGCATCCCAAAGAAACAGCATTGATAAGAAAAGTCGAACAAGATATAGTACGTAAGACTTTTGTAGATATTGACGGATTACGAACTTCGGTATATGCTTCTTTAATCAGATACTTGGAAGAAAAGGAATATATCCGGTGGCGACCGTTTGATGCTTCCTGCGATAATGGAGCGACATTGAAGGATTTGGATGAGGATAAAATGAGGAATTTTATACACATGGCTCGTTCAAAACGTAACTTTCCTCTGCCTGTAGAAACTTCTCCTGAGGTTTTGCTTACTCATTTAGATTTAATTGATGAGAATGGACGTTTGGCTAATGCAGCCATATTGTTATTTGGAAAGAAACCTCAGAAGTATTTTATTACTTCAGAGGTAAAGTGTGTACAATTTTATGGAGATGTAGTGGAGAAACCAATGCCGGCATATCAGATATATAGAGGCGATGTTTTCGAATTGGTCGACCAAGCTACAAGTTTTGTAATGAGCCGTATCGATAATTGGGTAGGGACAAGAGCTGTGGGAGAAAAAGCTGATATTCCAACACGTCCAGAATTGCCTATTGATGCCGTAAAGGAAGCTATTGTAAATGCCGTTTGCCATAGAGACTACACAAGTAATGCGAGTGTACAGATAATGTTATTTCGTAACAGACTGGAAGTTTGGAATCCGGGAACATTACCATACGGTCTTACCGTTCATAAACTTCATGGACCGCATAAATCGTTGCCCGCAAACCCGTTGCTTGCTGACCCGATGTATTGGAATGGATATATTGAGAAAGTAGGAACAGGTACAGAGGATATTATCAACAAGTGTCGGGAATATGGCTTGAAGTCTCCTGAATTTTATCAAGAAGAAGATTTTAGAGTGGTCATTTGGAGAGTAATCGGAGGACAAGACGTTCCAAAGGTGATCCAAAGCGATCCAAATAATGATCCAAAGGTGATCCAAGACGATCCAAACAATGAAGCTAGACTTTTAGAGTTGATAACAGAAAATCCCTCAGTGTCAAGGGCGGAACTTGCCAAGCGACTTGATTTGAGTGAACGACAAATAAGAAAAATAATCGACCAGCTACGTAATAATGGTAAATTAAAACGGGAAGGTGGTAAAATTGGGAAATGGATTATTATTGAAGAATAGTAAAAAAAGTAGCCAACTTTTTGCTCCTAATAAGGAATTTGGCTACTTTTATTTCAGAGTTGTTTGACATTAGCAAAATGCAGCAAATTAATGCGACCGTAATGTTACTAAATCGTTACTGATAACTTATTACCTCTCAATTACAGTCTATCAGTCAGATAGATACGCAAAAGTTTCTTATTCTGAACAAAGATACTTAAAAACTGTACAAAGGTACTTAAAACTACGGGTTGGTACAAATAAAACCAATTTTGTGTAATTTGAAATTTCAAGAGATAAGGCCTTTTGGCGAACTTTGCCCCCGGTTTTCGTAACAATAAAAAACATAATATATAGGTATTGGTATGACTAAAACATTCAAAGTCCTATTCCTTCTTTTAGGAACGGGCAGTGGCATTTGTATCTCGGCTCAAACCCCTTCGGACTGTATTTTGAGTATAGAGCAGATGTTTGAACTGGCTGATAAGAACAGCCGTAGTATTCGGACTTTTGAACTGGCGGAACAGGAAGCCGCGCAAGCGGTAAAGGTGGCGAAGAACGCTTTACTCCCTTCGATTGATGTATCGCTTTCCGCCAGTTACTTGGGCGATGCTTGGCTTGCCGACCGTGATTTCTCCGATGGTGAGAATGCTCCCATGCCGCACTTTGGAAATAACTTTGCCATCGAAGCGTCTCAGGTGCTTTTTGCAGGCGGTGCCATAACGAGTAATATCGCTTTGGCCAAGCTCCGGCAGCAAGTGGCGCAGCTGGATAAGGACAAGAACCGGCAGGACATCCGTTTCCTGTTGGTAGGCAATTATCTGGAACTGTACAAGCTGCGTAACTTGGCGGAAGTTTACAGGCAGAATATCGAGCAGACCAAACGTCTGTTGGCGGATATCACTGCCAAGGAAAAGGAGGGGCTTGCCTTGAAGAATGACATTACCCGCTACGAACTGCAACTGAAATCACTGGAACTGGCGTTGACTCAGATTGAGAATAGCTGCATCATTATCAATAACCAGCTTGTCACTACTCTCGGGTTACCGCAGGAAACTGTCATCGGCATTGACACGTGCATCCTAGATAAGCTGCCTCTTGTATTTCCCGAAACGGACTGGCAGGAGACGGCTTCCGGTCAACTTCCGGCGTTGAAGCAGGCTGAGCTGGGGATAAAGCAATCCCGGCAAAGCGAGAAATTGGCGAAGTCCGAACGCCTGCCGTCTGTAGCTTTATTTGCCGCCAATCTTCTGGACGGACCGATTACCATTGAAGTGCCGCCCATCGACAAGAACCTGAATTATTGGTACATAGGGGTAGGAGTAAAATTCAATATCGCCTCCATCTACCGGTCTGGCAAGAACATCCGCAAGGCAAAAATTGCCACGCAGCGTGCCATTGAGGGTAAACGCTTGCTCGAAGAGAATGTGCAGGCCGAGGTCAAGTCCGCGTACGTACGCTTCGGCGAGTCGTTCACCGTTTACGACACGCAGGTAAAGAGTCTGGAGCTTGCCAATCAGAACTACGACATCATTCGCAACCGCTACCTGCATGACTTGGCGCTGATTACCGATATGCTTGATGCCAGCAACTCCAAGTTGAGCGCGGAACTGCAAGTGGCGAATGCACGCATCAATATACTTTTCAATTATTTCAAACTGAAGAAAACGACGGGAAGTATATAAATTATCAATAAAATAAAGAAGATATGAAACACAAGACTAAAAAATTAATCTATAACATTGTAGTTATACTCCTCATCGTGGCTGCCATCCTTTGGGTAAGCTCTCGTTTCATCCATCTGGGCAATGTGGAATTCACCGACAACGCCCAAGTCAAGCAACTCATCGTTCCCGTGAACTCCCGCGTGCAGGGTTTCATCAAGGAAATCCGCTTTGAAGAGAACCAGGCGGTGCATAAAGGCGATACTCTTGCCTTGATAGAAGATACCGAGTTTCGTTTTCGTCTGGCGCAGGCTGAAGCCGATTATCAGAATGCCCTTTCCGGTAAGTCCGCCATGGCCACGACTATCCACACTACGCAGAACAATCTTTCTGTCTCGGATGCCACCATTGAAGAAGCCCGCATCCGCATGGAGAACGCCGAACGGGAATACACCCGCTATAAAAATCTTTATGAGCAGGAAGCCGTTACCCGCCAGCAATACGACGGTGTGAAAACAAACTTTGACGCCCTCAAAGCGCGTTATGAGGTTCTCCTCCGCCAGAAACAATCCACTACCCTCGTCAAGCAGGAGCAGACACAGCGCCTTGACCAAACTGTTGCCGGCATTCAGCTTGCCGAAGCCGCCCTCGCCTTGGCAAAGCTGAATTTGAGTTACACCGTCATCCTCGCCCCCTGCAACGGTACTACCGGACGCAAGAATGTCCAGGAAGGCCAGCTGATACAACCCGGCCAGACTATTGTCGATGTGGTAGATGCCAATGACCGTTGGGTGATAGCCAATTACAAAGAAACGCAGACGGCAAACATCAAACCGGGCGACCCGGTAGAGATTGAAGTTGACGCCGTTCCGGGTATCACCTTCAAGGGCATCGTCCGCTCTCTGTCGCGGGCCACGGGTGCCAGTTTCTCCCTGCTGCCGCAGGATAACTCCGCCGGTAACTTTGTTAAGATAGAGCAACGCATCCCGGTGCGCATCGAATTTGCCACGGACAACCGCCCCGAAGACCTGGAACGCCTCTGTGCGGGTATGAATGTGGAGTGTGAGGTAAACTATTGACGCCATGCACGAAACCGGACCTTTCTCTATCCCCGCCATCCGCAACTTTGTGCCGGAGCGGTGGAAGCCGTGGATTATCATTTTCATGGTCATTGCCTTCCAGCTCTCCGGCGGCATCTATATGGCGGCGGCAGGCGAAATGGTAGGCTCGCTGGCGCTGATGCAGGAAGACATCATGATGGCGGGCTACGCTTCGATGGCAGGTATGGCGCTGACGTTTGCCGTCATGTTCCGCCTGAAATTCCAGTTTACCTCCAAAGTAGCGTTCCTGACCTGCTGCCTGGTGCTCATTGCCTGTAATCTGATTTGCGTACATATTGACAGCGTTCCGCTGCTGGTGGCAACCTGCTTTGTCTCAGGTTTCTTCCGTATGTGGGCCACCTTTGAATGTAACTCCACGATACAACTCTGGCTTACGCCGAAGCGTGACCTATCCATCTTTTTCTGTTTCATCTACCTGCTGGTGAATAGTTGCATCCAGCTTTCCGGTCTGGCTACGATTTACGTATCTTATTTCTCGAAGTGGGAATATATGCATTGGTTCATCATCGGACTGCTGTGTTTCGTGATGCTGCTGGTGATGGTTCTGTTTCGCAATATCCGCGTGCTGCGTCGCCTGCCGCTCTACGGAATAGACTGGTTGGGCGCTTTGCTTTGGGGATTGATACTGCTCTGCATCATCTTCATCTGCCTTTATGGAGACCATTATGACTGGTACGAATCGGAAGCTATCCGTGTGGCAACGTTGGCAGGACTGGTAATGTTGTTGCTCAACATCTGGCGCGCTTCCTTCATCCGCCATCCGTTCATTGCGTTGAGCACCTTTCGCTATCGTATGGTGTGGCTGCCCTTCCTTCTTTATATATTGGTGGATTTTCTGCTGTCCCCTTCACACCTGCTGGAACACATCTATCTGGAGGGTATTCTGGGTTACGACTCGCTGAATGCGGTTTCTTTGAATTGGGTGGTGTTGCTCGGCATCATCACCGGCGCATTCTTCACTTGGCGGACGTTCGCCCTGCGCAAGTGGAGCTATAAAGTGATGACGGTGATAGCGTTCTCGGCCATCACGGGCTACTTGGCTATATTCTATTTTACCATCGACTACAATCTGCCCAAGTCCGCATTAGTGTTACCCGTCTTTCTGAGAGGTTTCGGCTATGTCATCATTGCCATCTGCTTCCTCACGGCATTATCCCGCGTACCTTTCGAAAATTTCTTCCAGGCAGTCTCGGTGCAGGCGTTTGTCAGCGCCACCTTTGGCGGCATACTGGGTGCGGCGGTGCTCACCGAGATTCTGAAGGTCACGGTGAAGCGCAACGCCATGCTCCTGAGTGCCAACCTTGACCACGTCAATCCACTAGCCTCGCAGATTCCTTTCGACGGACTGTATGGAGCCGTGCAGCAGCAAGCCCTCATGGTGTCGATGAAGGAAATTTTCGGATGGCTGACGTTGTTGGGATTGTCCTGCTTGCTTATGTTCTTGGTGAACGAGAGTAAGGTACGTCCACAGAATGCCATCCATCCCACCTATAAGGCGATACGCAGGTTGATGAAGCGCGAGGTTACTTCGTAATCCAATTGACGATTTCCTTCGACATCGGGTCGGTGGCGGAGCCGTAGGAAGCCACCCATTTCCCGTTTTCGTCAATCAGGAATTTGTGGAAGTTCCATCCCACTTTGGCGTCCGCCACACCATTCTCGCTCTTTTGCGTGAGCCATTGGTACAGGGGCGCCATATCTTTCCCCTTTACCGAAATCTTAGCCATCATGGGGAAGGTGACGCCATAATTCGTGGTGCAGAATGTCTTGATTTCCTCGTTGCTGCCCGGCTCCTGATGCAGGAAATTGTTGGCAGGGAAGCCGATTACTACAAAATTGTCTTTCCCGTAGGTCTTGTAAAGCTCTTCAAGTTTGGCGTACTGTGGGGTGAAGCCGCATTTGGAGGCCACGTTCACTACCAGTACCTTCTTTCCTTTGAAGTGGGAAAGCGGCAGGTCTTTTCCGTCGATGGTTGTCACTGTAAAGTCGTAGAAACTTTTTTGTTGGGCTTGGGAAGTTGTTACCATAATTATAAGGATTAGGGTTATAAATAAAGTTTTCATACTGATAATTGTTAGTTTATTATAGTAACAATCGAAAGGCGGATAAAGTTGATACCCGCACGTTTGTGGCGGTCTTATCCGGGGGCTCTTTATCTATCTGTATATTAAAAACTTCCTACCTGTTGAAAACTAAAAACATAGTCCGCTACCCCTTATTTACAGAAACTTTTCCTACCTTTGTGATGTTTGTTGAATTGACGCATAATAATGATGTATATGGAAAATGTAAAAGAAATACCTTACGGGTTCTCCAACTTCGTGGAAGTGATGAGGCAGAATATGTATTTTGTGGACAAGACCCAGTATCTGCCGTTGCTTGAATCGCAGCCGCGCAACCTGTTCCTCATCCGTCCGCGCCGTTTCGGCAAGAGCATTTTCCTGAGCATGATGAGCGCCTACTACGACATCGTTCGCAAAGACGAATTCAGCGAACTCTTCGGAAGCCTCTGGATAGGCAGCCACCCCACACCGCTGCAAGGCAAATACCAGATTATGTCGTTCGATTTCTCGCGCGCCGGGGCAGGCATGGGCAATTTGGAGGAAAACTTCAACGCCTATTGCAGCATCTGCATCGACGCCTTTGCCGAAAAATACGTCGCCTGGTACAAGGAGGGATTCGCCGAGGAAGTGAAATCCCGTCCCGGCGCCACGAACAAGCTGAACTACATCAACCTGCAGGCGCAAGCTCTCGGCATCAGTCTTTACCTTATTATTGATGAATACGACAACTTCACCAACATCGTCCTCAACGAGCAGGGCGAGGGAGTCTATCACAGCCTGACGCATGCCAGCGGATTCTACCGCGACGCTTTCAAACTCTATAAAGGCATGTTCGACCGTATCCTCATGATGGGTGTCAGCCCCGTCACGCTGGATGACCTGACGAGCGGATTCAATATCGGATGGAATATCTCCACCAAGCAGCAGTTCAACACCATGCTGGGATTTTCGGAGACGGATGTACGCGAAATGTTCCAATATTACAAGGATTGCGGACGGCTGAAAGGTGACGTGGACGAAATGATAGCTGAAATAAAGCTGTGGTATGACAACTATTGCTTCTCGGAAGAGAGTCTGAAGTGCGACCCGAAGATGTTCAACTGCGACATGGTGCTTTATTACCTGTGCCATTATATCCAACGGAACGAATCACCCGAGCAGATGATTGACCCCAATACCCGCACGGACTACAACAAGATGAAGAATCTTCTCAGCCTTGACCACCTGGATGGAGGTGACCGCAAGGGCGTCATCCGCCGCATTGCGGAAGAGGGACAGATTATAGCTAATCTGGTACCTTCTTTTCCCACCGAAGATTTAGTCAACCCGGAGCTTTTCCCCAGCCTGCTGTTCTACTACGGCATGCTTACCATCATCGGCACAAGGGGCGACCGACTGATTCTGGGTATTCCCAACAACAACGTACGCAAGCAGTACTACGACTACATGCTGGAACAATACCAGGACAAAGAACGCATCAGCCTGAACGACCTCACGGACAGCTTTTACGATATGGCTTTCGACGGCAACTGGCGCCCTACTTTGGAGAAGATGGCGCACGACTACCGTGAGAACTCCTCCGTGCGCAGCCTCATAGAAGGCGAACGCAACATCCAGGGATTTTTCCAGGCTTACTTCAGCATCAACGCCTACTACCTCACCGCTCCCGAAGTGGAGCTGAACCACGGTTTCTGCGACCTTTTCCTCATGCCCGACCTGACGCGATATCCCGAAGTGGCGCACAGTTACATCCTGGAGCTGAAATATCTACCCTCCAAGGACTATGAGGCCAAGGGTGAAAGCCAATGGCAGGAAGCCGTGGAGCAGATTCACCGCTATGCCCAAGGTCCCAAGGTGCAGTTGATGTGCCGGGGAACGGGGTTACATTGCATCGTGATGCAGTTCAGTGGTTGGGAACTGGCGAGGATGGAAGAAGTGTGATTTACTTATAAAAGTCATGTTTTGCAAATAATTACATCAATTTATTATGTACGAATGTATGTGAGAATGAACAAAATTCGTAACTTTGCGCCACTAATTTAAATATACGCGTACTTTTAAATAAGCAAATCATGTCTGAAACAAAAAGAATCAAAACAGCTCTGGTATCTGTTTACCACAAAGAGGGTTTGGACGAAATCATTACCAAACTGCACGAAGAAGGTGTAGAATTCCTTTCAACCGGCGGAACCCGTCAATTTATAGAATCTTTGGGCTATCCCTGCAAGGCAGTGGAAGACCTTACTACATACCCTTCCATCCTGGGCGGACGTGTGAAAACTCTGCATCCGAAAATATTCGGAGGTATTCTTTGCCGCCGTGGACTGGAACAAGACATGCAACAGATTGAGAAATATGAAATTCCTGAAATAGACCTCGTTATCGTTGACCTTTATCCGTTTGAAGCAACTGTTGCCAGCGGTGCCGAGGAACCTGCCATTATCGAGAAGATTGATATAGGCGGTATCTCCCTGATTCGCGCCGCTGCCAAGAATTACAACGATGTAGTAATCGTTGCTTCACAAGCTCAGTACCAACCGCTGCGCGACATGTTGATGGAACATGGAGCCGTTACTTCCCTCGAAGAACGCCGTTGGTTCGCTAAAGAGGCTTTCGCCGTTTCTTCTCATTATGATTCGGCTATCTTCAATTACTTCGACGGTGAGGAAGGTTCGGCTTTCCGCCAGTCTGCCAACAATCAGAAGACATTGCGTTACGGTGAAAATCCTCATCAGAAGGGTTATTTCTACGGTAACATCGATGCCATGTTCGACCAGATTCACGGGAAGGAAATCTCTTATAACAACCTGCTCGACATCAACGCCGCCGTTGATTTGATTGACGAATTCACCGATACGACTTTCGCTATTCTGAAACATAACAACGCTTGCGGCCTGGCTTCACGCCCGACGGTGCTGGAAGCTTGGAACGATGCCCTTGCCGGTGACCCTGTATCTGCCTTTGGCGGTGTGCTCATCACGAATGCCGTGATTGACAAGGCTGCTGCCGAAGAGATCAATAAAATCTTCTTCGAAGTGATTATCGCTCCCGATTATGATGTGGATGCATTGGAAATCCTGGGGCAGAAGAAAAACCGTATTATCCTGGTTCGCAAGCAGGCTGCCCTGCCCAAGAAACAGTTCCGGTCTTTGCTGAACGGTGTGCTGGTGCAGGAACGTGACCTCAAAGTGGAAACTCCTGAGGAATTGAAGACTGTGACCACGAAAGCTCCGACAGCCCAGGAAATAGAAGATATGCTGTTTGCCAACAAGATTGTGAAGAACAGTAAATCAAATGCCATTGTATTGGCGAAGGGTAAGCAATTGCTGGCAAGCGGTGTAGGCCAGACCAGCCGTGTGGATGCTTTGAAGCAAGCCATTGAAAAAGCCAAGAATTTTGGTTTCGACCTGAATGGCGCCGTTATGGCAAGTGACGCTTTCTTCCCCTTCCCCGACTGTGTGGAGATTGCGGGCAATGAAGGGGTGACAGCCGTTATCCAACCGGGTGGAAGCATTAAAGACGAACTTTCGTTTGAATATTGCAACGAGCATGGCATTGCAATGGTAACGACAGGATTCCGTCACTTTAAACACTAATTCGGATTTACGATTTGACGATTTACGATTTACGATTGAAGTTTGCATCGTAAGTCTGAATCTCAAATTGTAAACAAAAGTAATATCAATCGTAAATCGTAAATAGTTAAATCGTAAATATTAATGGGATTATTCTCTTTTACACAAGAAATAGCGATGGACCTTGGCACAGCCAATACCATCATCACCACAAACGGTAAGATTGTGGTGGATGAGCCTTCGGTAGTGGCATTGGACCGTCGTACCGATAAGATGATTGCCGTGGGTGAAAAGGCAAAGTTGATGCACGAAAAGACCCACGAAAATATACGCACCATCCGTCCGTTGCGCGACGGTGTGATTGCTGATTTCTACGCTTGCGAACAGATGATACGCGGGCTTATCAAGATGGTGAACAACCGTAACCGTCTGTTCTCTCCTTCACTCCGTATGGTAATCGGTGTGCCTTCGGGCAGTACTGAAGTGGAGCTACGTGCCGTGCGCGACTCTGCCGAACATGCCGGTGGACGTGACGTATATCTGATTTTTGAACCGATGGCTGCCGCTATAGGTATCGGCATCGATGTAGAAGCCCCGGAAGGCAATATGATTGTTGACATAGGTGGTGGTTCTACGGAAATCGCCGTTATCTCTTTGGGTGGTATCGTTTCCAATAACTCTATCCGCATAGCCGGAGATGACTTGACTGCCGATATCCAGGAGTACATGAGCCGCCAGCATAACGTAAAGGTCAGCGAACGTATGGCTGAACGTATTAAGATTAATGTAGGCGCTGCTTTGACCGAACTGGGCGAGGATGCTCCCGAAGATTATATCGTTCATGGTCCGAACCGTATCACTGCCTTGCCTATGGAAGTGCCCGTATGCTATCAGGAAGTGGCGCACTGTCTGGAGAAGTCTATCTCCAAGATTGAAACTGCCATCTTGAGCGCATTGGAGAACACACCTCCCGAACTGTATGCCGACATCGTACACAATGGCATCTATCTGGCCGGTGGCGGCGCCTTGCTCCGCGGACTGGACAAACGCTTGACAGATAAGATAAACATACCGTTCCACATTGCGGAAGACCCCTTGCACGCAGTAGCCAAAGGTACAGGCGTGGCGTTGAAGAATGTTGACCGCTTCTCATTCTTAATGAGATAATATTGGCATGCGAAATTTACTGAACTTTCTCATTAAATACAATTACTGGTTCCTCTTCCTGTTGTTAGAGGTTACCAGTTTTGTTTTATTGTTCCGTTTCAACCATTACCAGCAGAGCGTTTATTTTACATCTGCCAACGGAATAGCGGGGAAGGTCTATGAAATTTCGGGAGGTATAAGTTCCTATTTCCATCTGAAATCGGTCAATGAAGATTTGCTTGACCGGAATATGTGGCTGGAACAACGGGTGGCCTTCTTGGAGAAGGCTTTACAGGACAAAGGATTGGATTCCATGCGGTTATACAGTCTGGAACGCCTGTCTCCCGAAAAATATGACATATTCAAAGCGAATGTCGTGAAGAACAGCCTGACGCGGGCAGACAACTACATCACCCTTGACCGTGGTACGGCGGACAGCATTCGTCCTGAAATGGGAGTGGTGGATGCCAACGGTGTGGTGGGCATTGTCTATAAGACTTCTCCTCATTATTCGCTGGTGATTCCTTTGTTGAACAGCAAGTCCAGCATTAGCTGCAAGATTGTAGGCAGCGATTATTTCGGCTATCTGAAGTGGGAGGGGGGAGATTCGCGTTTTGCCTATCTGAAAGATTTGCCCCGCCATGCTGAATTCAACCTGGGCGATACGGTAGTGACCAGTGGATATTCCACCGTATTTCCTGAAGGCGTATTGGTAGGCACGGTAGATGATATGTCCGATTCGCATGACGGACTTTCATATCTGCTGAAGATAAAGTTGGCTACGGACTTTGGTAAGGTGAGCAATGTGCGTGTGATTTCGCGTAGCGGACGGGAAGAACAAAAGGCGTTGGAAGCGAAGAAAGAAGAGTGAGAAGAATGTCATGTAAATCGTAAATCGTTAAATCGTAAATAATCTTGGCTCTCAATTATCTACATAAAATAGGATGGTTCATCGGTTTGGTACTGTTGCAGGTACTGATTTTGAATAACGTGCATATTGCCGGATATGCCACTCCGTTTCTGTATATCTATCTGATATTGAAATTCGAGTCGGATACACCGCGCAATGTCCTGATGTTGTGGGCTTTCTTCCTTGGACTGACGGTCGATATCTTTTCCGATACCCCGGGAATGAATGCGTCGGCTACAGTATTGCTGGCTTTCTTGCGGCCCATCTTCCTGCGTTTATTTGTGCCCCGTGATACGTTGGATACGCTCGTACCTGCGATACGTACAATGGGTGTTTCTCCCTTTTTGAAATATTTGGTTGTCAGTGTTTTTGTGCATCATGGTATGCTGCTTACCATTGAATTCTTCTCTTTTGCCCATATAGGGACCTTGCTGTTGAGGATTGTGGCGAGCACATTGCTGACTGTGGTCTGTATTATGGCAATAGAAGGAATCAGGAAGAAATGAAAGATTATACTCTCGAAAAGCGAAAATATGTGATTGGTGCGGCGGCTGTTGTCATCGTCCTGGTCTATGTGTTCCGTTTATTCGACTTGCAAATCATGACGGATGATTACAAGAAGAATGCGGATAGTAATGCTTTTCTGAACAAAATACAATATCCCTCCCGTGGAGCTATCTATGACCGTAATGGCAAGTTGCTGGTATTCAATCAGCCTGCGTATGATATAACTTTCGTTCCACGCGAAGTGACGCAGTTGGATACGCTTGACTTTTGCCGTGCGTTGAATATCACCCTCGAACAGTTTACCAAGCGCATGAAGGATGTGAGAAACCGTTGGATGAACCCTGGTTATTCCAAATATACCCATCAGGTATTTATGACGCAGCTTTCCGCTGAAGAATGTGGAGTGTTTCAGGAAAAGTTATTCAAATTCCCCGGTTTCTATATTCAGCGCCGTACTATTCGCCAATATACCTATAATTCTGCCGCTCATGCCTTGGGCGATATCGGTGAGGTTTCAAAGAAAGATATTGAAGCGGATGATTATTATATCCGTGGTGACTATATCGGCAAACAAGGTATAGAGAAATCATACGAGAAGTATCTGCGTGGGGAGAAAGGAGTGGAGATATTGCTTCGTGATGCCCACGGACGTATTCAGGGGCATTATATGGATGGAAAGCTGGACCGGCCTTCCGTGCCCGGTAAGAACCTGACATTGGGTATCGATATTGACTTGCAAATGCTGGGTGAACGCTTGCTGATGCATAAAATCGGTGCGATTGTAGCCATTGAACCTGCTACCGGAGAAATCCTCTGTATGGTTTCTTCGCCCAGTTTCGACCCCCATTTGATGATTGGACGCCAGCGCGGCAAGAACCATCGCATGCTCCAAATGGATAAGCGGAAACCTCTGTTGAACCGTGCCATTATGGGAGCTTATCCCCCGGGGTCTACTTTTAAGACAGCGCAAGCGTTGACATTCCTGGAAGAAGAGATTATCCATGAAGATTATCCCGCTTTCCCATGTGCGCATGGGTTTAATTATGGAAGTCTGCACGTGGGTTGCCACGGGCATGCTTCGCCCCTGCCATTAATCCCGGCGATTGCTACATCCTGTAACTCTTATTTCTGCTGGGGATTGTTCCGTATGTTCAGTGACAAGAAATACGGCTCTCCGCAAAATGCCATTACGGTGTGGAAAGACCACATGGTTTCTCAAGGCTTTGGTTATCGTCTGGGTACCGACCTTCCCGGAGAGCAACGGGGGTTGATACCTAATGCCAAATTCTACGATAAAGCGTACCGGGGTTCCTGGAATGGATTGACGGTTATCAGTATAGCCATCGGTCAGGGTGAAATTCTTGCCACTCCTCTCCAGATAGCCAATCTTGGCGCCACTATTGCCAATCGCGGACATTTCATTACTCCACATATCGTAAAGGAGATACAAGATAATGAGTTGGACAGCATTTACCGTACGCCACGCGTACCGACGATTAAGCGGGAATACTACGAGGAGATAGTGAAGGGTATGCGTGCGGCTGTAGATGGCAGTACAGGTAGCGCTCCCTGCCGTATGGTAGGTACAATCTTGCCCGGAGTGGAAGCCTGTGGCAAGACAGGTACCGCACAGAACCGTGGAAAAGACCACTCTGTATTTATGGGCTTTGCTCCGATGGACAACCCCAAGATAGCCATTGCGGTTTATGTGGAAAACGGTGGTTTCGGTGCAGTCTATGGCGTACCTATCGGTGCCATGATGATGGATCAGTATCTAAATGGAAAGTTATCGCCTGAAAATGAAATACGGGCGGAAGAATTCAGTAATCGAGTGATACTCTACGGTGATGAAGAGAGATGAACAAGAGAAGATGATAAAGAGACCGGGCAACTTCAATCGTAAATAGTAAATCGTAAATTGTAAAATTGTAAATAAATTGGTGACTAGAAGAGATAATATATGGAAATCGCTGGATTGGGTGACGATTGTCATCTATCTGTTGCTCATTGTCTTCGGATGGTTCAGTGTTTGCGGTGCAAGTTATGATTATGGCGACCGCGACTTCCTTGACTTTTCTACCCGTGCCGGTAAGCAGTTTGTATGGATTATCTGTTCCTTCGGACTTGGTTTTGTGCTGCTGATGCTGGACGATACTATTTATGATATGTTCGCGTACCTTATATATATAGGGTTGATGTTGCTCTTGATAGTCACGATATTTATAGCGCCTGATACAAAAGGGTCGCGGTCGTGGCTGGTGATGGGTCCCGTCAGTTTGCAGCCTGCGGAGTTTGCCAAGTTTGCCACGGCGCTGGCGCTTGCCAAATATATGAGCGCCTATTCATTTACAATGAAGAACTGGAAGAGTGCGTTGATGCTGATGTTCCTCATTCTGTTTCCTATGATGCTGATTATTTTGCAGCGGGAGACAGGTTCGGCATTGGTGTATACGGCCTTTTTCCTGATGCTTTATCGGGAAGGCATGCCGGGTGTGGTACTGTTTTCGGGGATTTGTGCGGTAATTTATTTCGTGGTTGGAATTCGTTTCGATAATGTTTTCATAGCAAATACCCCGACACCAATAGGTGAGTTTGCCGTATTATCGATGGTGCTGCTTTTTGCCGGTGGTATGGTCTGGGTGTATAGAAAACGATGGGAACCTGTGCGGAATATACTGGCTGGTTCGATGGGTGTATTGCTTGTCGCTTATCTGATTTCAGAGTATATAGCACCTTTTAATCTTGTTTGGGTACAGTGGGGATTGTGTGTGGTCGTTATCGGTTACCTTGTTTTCCTATCTTTGAGTGAGCGGCATATAGCTTATTTCCTTATTGGATTGTTTGCGATAGGCTCCATCAGTTTCCTTTATTCCAGCGATTACTTCTTTAATAAAGTGTTGGAACCTCATCAGCAGATACGTATTAAAGTTGTATTGGGTATGGAAGAAGACTTGACGGGTGCCGGGTACAATGTTAACCAGTCGAAGATTGCCATCGGTTCAGGCGGATTGATAGGAAAGGGTTTTCTGAACGGTACTCAAACAAAATTGAAATACGTACCCGAACAGGACACGGACTTTATTTTCTGTACGGTCGGTGAAGAAGAAGGGTTTGTAGGTTCTACTGCCGTACTCTTCTTATTCCTTATTTTAATACTTCGCCTGATAGTGGTGGCGGAACGACAACAGTCCGCATTCGGGAGGGTGTATGGGTATTCCGTGTTGAGCATCTTCCTCTTTCACTTGTTTATCAATATCGGTATGGTACTGGGGTTGACGCCCGTGATAGGTATCCCGTTGCCTTTCTTCAGTTATGGCGGTTCCTCTCTGTGGGGATTTACCATTCTGCTTTTTATTTTCCTGCGGATTGATGCGGGACGTAATCGAAGACTTTGATTCTGCCGCTTTATTTCTTTATGCAGAGACCGATATCGTTGATTCCCTGTAAACTTTCATCAGGCAGGGTATAAGCAATTTTGAAGTGATAAGCGCCGGCTTTGCCCACTCGTATGCTGCCCACAGGAAAAGCCGATTGATATAAACCTCCCCAACCGTCGCCTTTCCAAATTCCTTCTTTAGTGGCTAAGATGGCATTCAATGTGTCTGCGGGAAGTTTTGGAACTTCCGGGCCATCGTAGCAGATGGAAAGACTTAGGTTCTGATAAGGATAGTTATTCCGGTTGCGGATTTCTATGGAAAGCTTGTAATAGGTTTGGGAATCGGGCACTTCGACGTTGAAAAGTAAAGTATCCTTCCTTAACCAGCCCTCTTGCGGTATGGATTGGAAAGCATGGTATACCGTCTGTTTATCGCAAGCGCTCAATGCACTTACGATAAACAGCAGGATGATACCTTTCAGAGGGAACCTCTTATTCTTGAGCAGGCTTGTCATTTTGAGCGGGTTTATCTCCTTGGGGTTTAGGTCTGTCTCCTTGCGGATTGGGCTTGTCTCCTTGCGGATTGGGCTTGTTGTTGCGGAAGTTCCTACGGTTATTGTTGTTCCGTTGCGAACGTTCTCCTTGTTCTTGCCCGCTACCTTGTTGCTCACCGCCTTGTCTGGGTGCTCCTCCCTGTCTGGGCTGTCGGTCTTGAGGTTGTCTGGGTTGTTGCTCTTTTGACGACTGCGGGGCAGCAGATTGTTCTCCTCCCTGCGGACGGTTATTATTGCTCTTTTTCTTCTTGTTCTTGTTCCGGTTGCCGTTGGCATTACCATTGCCATTATTACCGGTACCGTTATTATCACCGCCTTTATTCTTGCGGCTACGGTCGAAGCGGGTCAAACTTTCCTGTTCCAATAAATCTACAGGCTTCTTAGGTTCTTGCCGACGTGTCTCTTCCAACAGGCTTTCCGGCTTAATGCCCCGTCTGTTCAGACCTATTATTTCGAATGCGCGTCTGCCACTGATAGTAACCAGGTTGGCCGGGATATTTTTATCGCTGGAGTAAGTTATCTGGTTACTTAGAATATCTGCTTTGAAGAAGTAGAATATACCATCTTTGGTTTCCAATTCAATCTCTCTGGAAGGCAAACGCTTTTGAGCCTCTACATAGCAATCTACCTCATAGTTGAGACAACATTTCAGTTTGGCGCATTGTCCGGCAAGTTTTTGCGGGTTCAGTGAGATATCCTGGAAGCGTGCGGCACTGGTAGATACCGAAACGAAAGAAGTCATCCAGGTGGCACAGCACAGTTCACGGCCACAAGGACCGATGCCTCCGATACGACCGGCCTCTTGTCGTGCACCGATTTGTTTCATTTCGATACGTACATGGAATGCTTCGGCAAGTACTTTAATCAACTGGCGGAAGTCTACACGTTCGTCGGCAATGTAGTAGAAGATGGCTTTATTCCCGTCTCCCTGATACTCCACGTCACCGATTTTCATATTAAGATTGAGGTCAAGGGCAATCTGGCGGGCACGAATCATCGTGTCATGTTCACGCGACTTGGCTTCGTTGTATTTGTCCATGTCCACCGGCTTGGCTTTACGGTAAATACGCTTGATTTCAGCTTCCGACTTGATATTGGCTTTTTTCATCTGAAGAGGAACGAGACGTCCCGTCAGCGTTACTACGCCTATATCATGTCCCGGTGTAGCTTCAACGGCTACGATATCCCCTTTTTCCAAGGGAATCTTATTGCTGTTGCGGAAATATCCCTTACGGGTATTCTTGAACTGAACCTCTACCATATCCGACTCTTCAGCATTGCCCGGTATATCGGCAAGCCAGTCGTAGGTATTCAGTTGCTTGTCCTGTCTGCCGCAACTTTTGCAGCAAAGACCTCCGCTTCCGTTATGTAGTATAAAGTCCATTTTTATCTATTGTTTTAATAATACAATCATTTTCAGTGAGAAATCAAAAAATACCATGCGCGCATTCACATTCTGCTCAATATGCGCCTGCGCTTCACTTAGCTCATCCATAATTCCCATCACATTCCGTTCGTTGACGAACGGTGAGAAACGGGTGGCGAAGTTTTGTTCCTGTATTGTCATATAACTCATCTCCTTGCGGTGCAGGTTGTAGATGAAGTTTTCCCGTATCATGCGCTGGCAATATTCCAAAAAGTTCTTTTGGCGTTCGCGCCCCATTGCCGCAAGTTGTTCGCTCCATTGTTTCATTTCTCTTATCTTGCGTTGATAGGAGAGACGCATCAAGCTGACGAACAGGTTGAAAAAAAGTTCGTTTTCTTCATTCAGATGGATTGTCTCTAAAGCTTTGATGAAGTTCCCGTTTGCCAGATGGGCGATATTCCGGCTGTCTATCGGTTGTACGCCATACTTCTGTTGCAAGGCATTTGCTATTTCAGTCTCTTCTATCGCACGGATATTGAAACGTTGCGTACGGCTGAGGATGGTTGGGAGTATCATGTCCGGAGCTTCGGAAACTAACAAGAATACTGTCTTCTCAGGCGGCTCTTCCAGCAGTTTCAGTAACTTATTAGCACAAACTTCGTGCATCTTTTCCGGAAGCCAGACGATGGTGACCTTGTAGCCTCCTTCGCTGGATTTCAGACTGAGTTTACGGGTAATCTCATCGCTTTCTTTGGCATATATGATGGCTTGCCCGTTTTCCGCGCCCATCTCGTTCAACCAATGGTTCAGAGCGAAATAAGGGTTGTTCAGGACAAAATGTCTCCAATCTGCTATATAATCGTCGCACACTTCTTTTTTCCCTTTAGCGCTTTTCACGATGGGGAAAACGAAGTGAACGTCCGGGTGTACCAGTTTGTTCCACTTGACGCAGGATGGGCAGGTGCCGCAGGCATCTGTTTCCGTACGGTTGGGACAACAGATATAACGGGCGTATGCCATTGCCAAGGGGAGCTTGCCGGTTCCTGCCGGTCCGCAAAAGAGTTGGGCATGGGGGATACGTCCTTCTTGCACCTCTTGTATCAACCGCTGCTTGGCAGCTTCTTGTCCTATTACATCCTTGAAACTAATCACTGTTAATCTTCGGTTTATCTATTTACGATTTAATTTTGCTCAAAACCTCTCTTGTTTTTTTATTAAGAGATAGTTCCGATTGAATTTACTTTCAATTCTTAATTCCTTAATATATTTGTTTGGCAACCTCCTTGATACTGTCTACCGCACCGATGGAGTAGAAATGAATACTTGGTACTCCATGTGCCATCAACTCTTTACACTGTTTTATACACCACTCGATGCCAATCTTTTGGGCATCCGCATCAGTTTTGCATTTCAAAGCTTCATGCGTCAGTTCTTCAGGCAAATCCACTTTGAAAGTTTTGGGTATCATACTAAGTTGTGATAACTTCTTGAATGGCTTGATGCCGGGAATGATGGGAATGGTGATGCCTTCTTTGCGTGCACGTTCCACAAAGTTGAAGTATTTCTGGTTATCGTAGAAAAGCTGGGTAACGGCATATTCTGCTCCGGTTTCCATCTTTTTCTTCAACCAGTACAGGTCACTTGCCATGTTGGGGGCTTCTTCATGCTTTTCGGGGTAACATGCCACTCCGTATGAAAAAGGCGTTTTGGTGACTTTCATTTCCGAACCGTCTACAAAGATGCCTTTATTAAAGTTATTGATTTGTTCTTCCAGCTCTATGGCGTGGCTGTGACCGTCGGATTCGGGGGTGAAAACGGACTCGTGCTTCGCTTTGTCACCTCGCAATACCAGTAAATCCGTAATGCCCAGGAATTGCAAGTCGAGCAACTCATATTCAATATCTTCACGGCTGAAGCCGCTGCAAAGAAGGTGGGGGACTACGGTTATGTTATATTTGTTTTGAATAGCGGCAGCTACGGCAACCGTGCCGGGACGGCGGCGTAGACGATTACGTTGAAATAATCCGTTGCCGAGGTCTTTGTACACATACTCGCTGCGATGTGTGGTGATATTTATGTATTTAGGATCGAATTCCCGTAATGTATCTATGGTTTCGTACAGCTTTTCGATGCCTGTACCTTTCAGTGGCGGCAGTATTTCAAATGAAAAAGCTGTTTTTTCGTTACTGTGTATCAGGTCGATTACTCTCATTTCTTTTTCGTTATCTTTGTCCTATTGGCAAAAATCTTGCACATTGGGAACAAAAATACGAAAAAGAAATGATAAATGTCTTTTTGAATGGCTATTCTTTTATGCAGCGGATGGAAAAACCGCGATAATAAGCGTCTGAATTTGTAGTGTTTGCTCCTTCTTTTATTTCATTTGAGCCTCCTAAAAAGAATTTTCCTTTGTTCAGCAGGGTGTTTTGCGTTTCTCCATAGATCCAAAAAGCGGCAGTTGTTTCTATATTGCAATGGAGGTGTGTTCCTTTGCTGTTTACGTCAAACATGCCGTAAGGCCGGATGCTCAAACCTGTCAGATTAGTGACAGGACAAACTGTTTCATTAGTGAAAGCTTTCCAAGTTCCCGCTTTCAGCAGTGATGCGTCATTATTGATATATGCAATCATTTTGTCCCAATCGCTTTTATTGGGTATTTTCCATTCCTTTGGGGATAATTCTTTTTCTAATAATGCTTCTCCATTATAAAAGAAGAATGTTTTGTCGGTATTTTGAAAGTAACCGTTTCCTGCACCTAAAGTTGTTTTGAGGGGAAGTGCTGTATTGTCCTGATAGCGGGTTGCTTGTAAGTTCTCTTTCATCCAATACTGTGTACCTATCTTTACGATGGGATAAGTTTGTAATTTCCCGTTTCGTATATCCCTTATCTGATAATTGCTAACGTTTATCGTAGCTGGTATATCAGGCTTTTCCAAAACAATTTTCCCATTTTCATCAATATAGAAACTTTCAACCGGTTTTGAACTTCCAGGCGCGTACGTCAATGAATTGTTTTCTGTATCCCAACTCACGATACCTCCATGCGTCATTCCATGTTCATCCAGCAATTGCAACACATTTCCTTTTTGTAAATCGGTCTTCTCATTCACAACCGGATAAACGACAATGGCGCGAGAGGCGATATTACTATCGGTTGAATATAGATACTCTTTGCATATTTCAGCGACAGGCATATTTTGATAGTATACTCTGTATACATCGGATGTAGAGAAAGACAGTGCTGCAATGCGAACAGTGGTTAAGTTGTGATTATTTTCGCTTTGCCCGCTTTGTTGGTATTCCCATGCCTTGATGTTACTTGTGATACTGTTTAAAACCCGGCTTGTTGTTTGTATGGCATCGATAGAAATTTCAAATTCCGTATTGCCTTTCATTGTAACTACCGGCATAGGGCAGGTATATAGTTTGCCGTTCCATTCCAATACGAAAGCCTGTTCACCGCTTGTGTCTTCCTGAGGGATAACAATGAATTCTTTCCCTGATAACGTGCCGTTGCTTTGTTTCTTCCAGTTTCCGAAAGGTGAAATATCTGCTTTTGTAGCCGGTTCTGATATGTCTCCGGTTTGGAGATTATATAAGGCTTGCGTGTTAAAACCTGTGGCGATGATTTTAGGGTTAGCTTTTAGTATATCGTCTGCATTTTCACCTTCTTTGGGTGATAGTATGATACTTATCTTAGCGAGTTGATGCTTAAACGTTAGCTCCACCGGTTCGCTTCCACTTTTCACCTTGTTTGTCTTTGCGATTAGAAAATCAGAAGCCGAGTGCTTGGCTTTCGTACTTTGATTGGTTGCTACTGAAATGTGCAGTTGGGAATTTCCACTGGATATCCCTTCTTTTTGATAAGGATAATAACCGATAAAGTCCAGTGTGGCATCTCCCTCCGGATAAAAGACTTCCTTTTCAGGAATTAATAAGGCATCCTCTCCGCACTCCAGGCAAAGGTTGTCAATGTATCGCTGGTCATTTAGGGAAGTAGATGTCAGCATTGCGAACAAACCTATTTGTTCTCCTTTTTCGAAAGCGGATGTTGTTGTCTTTGTCGTACTCTTACTGATTTTTGTTGAGAACGAAATAGGCACGGTTCCTTCTTCAATGTCGTCTCCAATTTTGTTGATACAAGATGTGTAGAGCAAAGTAAGACTGATGGGTAATGCGTATAGTATTTTGCATACCTCTCTCTTTAAAGCATTTCTTTTCATTTTGCGTATATTTATTTATGAGACAGATGTGTTTCTGTCTGTGGTTCAGACTCATAAAGGTGTGTTTCAAAATATTGGATTGAGCAGAACCATAATAGGTATAGAAAAGTATTTACGCTTTTGGATGCTTCTTATTAGGCATTACCGCTAATGCCGTGGCGCTTTTCGTTCTTCTTTTTTTGGCACATGTTTATTGTTTGTTAAAGCAAATGTATTATAATTTCTATTATCAGGAACTATAATTCAATAAAAACTTCTATAAATTATTCATGGCACACTGTTTTTTTATTTAACTTTACACGCTAAAATCGTATATAGTAATCAGTTAAACCATAGAATAAAGTCATGCCTTTAAATTTGCCCGATAAACTTCCTGCGATAGAGCTACTGAAAGAGGAAAATATTTTCGTCATCGACAATTCTCGTGCAACCCAACAGGATATTCGTCCGCTAAGGATTGTAATATTGAACCTGATGCCCCTGAAGATTACAACGGAGACGGATCTTGTGCGTTTGTTATCCAATACCCCGTTACAGGTAGAAATCTCGTTCATGAAAATCAAAAGCCATACATCCAAAAATACTCCGATAGAACACATGAAAACGTTCTACACCGACTTTGATAAAATGCGTGGCGAGAAATACGATGGTATGATTATTACCGGCGCTCCCGTGGAACAGATGGACTTTGAAGAAGTTACCTATTGGGATGAAATAACGGAAATTTTTGACTGGGCGCGTACGCATGTCACCTCAACTCTCTATATTTGTTGGGCGGCTCAAGCAGGGCTGTATCATCATTACGGCGTACCCAAGTATGCGTTAGACAAGAAGATGTTTGGTATTTTCGAGCATTGTACTTTGCTTCCTCTACATCCCATATTCCGGGGCTTTGATGATGTTTTCTTTGTTCCTCATAGCCGTCATACGGAAGTTAGGAAAGAAGATATCCTGAAAGTACCTGAACTGACGCTACTTTCCGAATCAAAGGAGTCTGGCGTACATTTGGTTGTGGCCCGTGGCGGACGAGAATTCTTCGTAACCGGACATTCCGAATATTCTCCATTGACTTTGGATACGGAATATCGCCGTGATTTGGGTAAGGGACTGCCCATTGAAATGCCCCGTAACTATTATGTAGATGATAATCCTGATAAAGGAGTATTGGTGCGCTGGCGTGCACATGCCAATTTGTTATTCTCTAATTGGCTGAACTACTTCGTATATCAGGAAACTCCATATAATATTGAAGATATAGAATGATCAGGCAACGTAAAATAGAACTGCTGGCTCCCGCCAAGAACCTTGAGTGTGGCATTGAAGCAGTAAATCACGGTGCAGATGCGGTATACATTGGTGCACCCCGTTTCGGTGCACGTGCCGCCGCCGTCAATTCTTTGGAAGATATTGCCGCTTTGGTAGAATATGCCCATCTGTACAATGTACGTATCTATGTAACCGTTAACACCATTCTGAAAGAAGAAGAGTTGGTTGAGACGGAACGGATGATTGGTGAATTGTATCGTATCGGTGTGGATGCCCTGATAGTACAGGATATGGGAATAACGCGCCTGAACTTGCCGCCTATTCCCCTGCATGCCAGTACTCAGATGGATAACCGTACACCGGAAAAAGTACGTTTCCTGTCAGATGCCGGTTTCCGCCAAGTAGTATTGGCCCGCGAACTTTCGTTGCAGGAAATTCGTGCAATCCATGAAGCCTGCCCTGAAACTCCGCTTGAAGTTTTTGTACACGGTGCACTTTGTGTCAGTTATAGCGGGCAGTGTTATGTTAGCCAGGCATGTTTTGGCAGGAGTGCCAACCGGGGCGAATGTGCGCAGTTCTGCCGTTTACCCTTCAGTTTGGTAGATGCAGATGGAAAAACGATTGTGCAAGACAAACACCTGCTTTCTTTGAAAGACCTCAATCAAAGCGAAGTCTTGGAAGACCTGCTTGATGCAGGAGTCACTTCCCTGAAGATAGAAGGTCGTCTGAAAGATGTTTCGTACGTGAAGAATGTTACTGCCGCCTACCGCCAAAAGCTGGATGCTATCTTTGCACGCCGTAAAGAATATGCTCGCGCTTCTTCCGGGGCTTGCCATTTTGATTTTAAACCCCAGTTGGATAAAAGTTTCAGCCGTGGTTTTACTCACTATTTTCTGCAAGGTCGCCAGCGAGAGATTTCTTCCTTCGATACCCCTAAGTCCTTGGGAGAAGAAATGGGAACGATGAAGGAACAACGCGGCAACTACCTTACCGTTGCCGGTTTAAAACCTTTCCATAATGGTGACGGAGTATGTTTTCTGGATGAACAAGGTCGTCTGCAAGGTTTCCGTATCAACCGGGTAGATGGCAATAAGCTCTATCCGGCAGGAGAAGTGCCGCGCATCAAGCCCCGCACCCGTCTTTATAGGAATTTCGACCAGGATTTCGAACGTGTCCTTGCCCGTAAGTCCTCCGAACGGAAAATTGCCATCAACTGGGAATTATCAGATACCTCTTTTGGTTTTGCTTTAACTGCTACAGATGAGGATGATAACCGGGTAGCGTTGTCATTCCCTTATTCAAAAGAGCCGGCACGTACTCCGCAAGCAGAAAATTTGCGTAGTCAATTGGGTAAATTAGGAAATACCCCGTTCGAGGTCGTTAATAACGATTCCGATGAAGCTTCCGGCATTATATTCAAGCTGTCGCAAAACTGGTTTATTCCGGCATCTGTAATAGCCGATTGGCGTCGTCAGGTCATAGAGAAGTTGATAGCTGCCCGCCGCATTACCTATCGTCGGGAATTGGCTGTCTGGAAACCTACCAAGCATGCATTTCCCATAACTTCGTTGACTTATCTGGGTAATGTGATGAATGCCGCTGCCAAGAGTTTCTATCTATCGCATGGCGTATCATCCGTAGAACCTGCCTACGAAAAACAACCGGTTCCTGATGCAGTGCTCATGTTCTGCAAGCATTGCCTGCGCTATAGTATGGGCTGGTGTCCTACGTATCAAAAGATGCGTTCACCTTATCGTGAACCCTATTATCTTGTAGGGACCGATGGAAAGCGTTTTCGTCTGGATTTTGATTGTAAGCATTGTCAGATGAAAGTGGTGGCGGAGTAAGCGGCAACAGAGTAATGGAAATAAAAACGGAAGATTAATAACAGAGGATAAATAAGGATGAAACTTTCACTGCTACATACTATCTTGCTTCCTTTCCTTGTGATGACAGGGCTTTTGTTTATATTCTCTTCTTGTCATTATCCTCGCCCTAATCTCGAGGATGAAACTCTGAGTGCCAAGACCCGTGATTCCCTGACTTACCTGTACGAACGTCATTACACTTGGAATACCAATCTTGAGGTTCAGGACGATTCCGTGAGTCTGGCTTGCCTGCCGGTGAAAGACTGCTATAACATGCTCTACAAAGGCGACCGTGTGGTAGTGGCGGAATTTGCCATCCATCCTCAGGATAGTGTTGATAGTGTTTGGGTGAAACTTGCCCATACGCAAGACATACAAGGTTGGATTCGTGAAACAGATATGATACATTCTTTCGTGCCTACGGATAGTATATCGCAATCCATCTATCTGTTCAGCGATACCCACGCTTCCTACTTCATTGTCATCTTTGCATTGTTCGTTGCTGTGTGGCTATTCCGTGCATTTCGCCGCAAACAGTTGAGGATGGTCTATTTCAATGACATTGATAGCGTATACCCCTTGTTGCTATGTTTGCTTATGGCTTTTAGCGCTACTATTTATGAGTCCATGCAAGTCTTTGTACCCGATACGTGGCAGCATTTTTATTTCAATCCCACTTTGTCGCCCTTCAAAGTCCCATTCGTCCTGTCTGTCTTTTTATTAAGCCTATGGCTCTTCGTTGTGGTATTGTTAGCGGTACTCGATGACCTTTTCCGTCAGCTCACTCCTGCCGCCGCAGTATTCTACCTCTTAGGTCTCGCCTCCTGCTGCATCTTCTGTTACTTCTTCTTTATCCTGACTACTCACATATACATCGGCTACTTGTTCTTAGCCGTCTTTATATACGTATTCTACAGAAGATTCTGTATTTCATTAGCCACCTCCCGCTATCGTTGCGGAAACTGCGGGCAGAAATTGAAGGCAAAAGGGGTTTGTCCGCATTGCGGGGCTATCAATAAATAATCTTGTTCTTGATACTTTATCATTAATAAATTGTTATTTTTACCGCAAAATATGAGGATGTGTCAAAACAAAAGTTCGCTTACTATTTGTTTCTTTTTAGGTACGGCTTACACGGATTTCACGGATTTTCTTTATTCCTTTTCCGTGAAATCCGTGTAAGCCGTGCCTAAAAGTAATCATCAAGTATATTTTGACACATCCGCAATATATTCGGCGAATGTCTGTGCTTTTAAAACCTGCACCTCAACTCTATTCCCGCCTGCACCGGCCGTCCTTTCTGTAAGAACCCGTTACTCATACTTTCAAAATAGAAGGCGGCGTAATCCTTATCAAGCGCATTTTTCACCCAAAGTGCGATAGCGCCATTTCCCTTTTCAAAGGCTACTCTCCCGTTCAGGGTACCATAGAAAGACTGGCTGACGGTATTTTCTTCTGTCCAGTAGATACGCCCTGCACCTGTATAGTTGGCATTCAGTTGGATACGGTCTAGCCAATGTCCCGGATTGATGCGGAAGATATACTGTCCTCCTACGGTCAACGTGTGTTTGGGAACGAAAGGTACATAATTACCATTATAGCTGATTTCCTGGAGCTTTCCGTTTACGCGGGCGTTGGTCACGTAATCTTTGAAGGTGGCATACGTATACCCGTAGTTGGCATTTACCGTGAAATCTGTGGTTACGGCAATGGCGAGAGAAACCTCAGCCCCCAGGCTGCGGCTCTTTCCGGCATTCACCGTTTCACGTCCCAGTCCGCTTTCTCCCGCAAAGCGCGAGATTTGCTGGTCACGTGTCTCCAGCCAGAAGAGGGCGGCATCAGTGCGCAGACGGTTATTGAAAAGGTTCAGGTGGGTTCCTACTTCGTAGTTCCAGGTTTGCTCAGGCTTGTATTCCGTTGCCGAACGTGCATCCGGGTTTTCTCCTGCGTCAGGGAAGTATCCATCAACCATTTCTTTAAACTGGTTCGGCACATGGGGCATAATTTCATCTTTAGACTGCTTCATCATGTCATTTTTCAAGCTCGATTGCAACAGGTCGGAGAACATTTGGATGTTATATCCTCCTGAACGATATCCTTTACTAACCGTAGCATAGACATTCCCCAGATTATTCTTGAAATCATATTGCAAAGCAAATTTCGGTAACAATTGCAGGTAATCTTTATCTATAGAGCCTTGATAGCGTGACTGTACGGTCAGGGCGGTTTCGGGCATCATCGGTATCTCTTTAATAACTTGACCACCCCGTACCATTTCTCCCTTGATTCCTACCGAATATCCCATTGCTGTTCCCGAATTATAATCCATCTTCATCTTCTCATAATCCAGACGCAGTCCGGCAGTGAATGACAAACCCTCCAATCCGAACAAATCCCTGAAGGTAGATTGATGGAACAATGCGCCATTCAGCAAAGGCGTATCAAAATCACCATTGATAAGCAGGTTACCCCCATTGATTTTCAGAGAAGGCAAGATATTCATGTTCATTCCCGGTCCCATGGGAACCTCTATCTTAGAAGGTATCACACTGCCCAGCATGCGGTCCAGCATATTCATTCCACCCTCTCTGAAGGTTACGGGAGCACTTGTGTTCAGCCATTGATAGAAACCGAAAACACCCGTTGCCCATTGCCAGCGGCGGTTACCTTTACTCTTCATTACGATTTCTTCGCTCAGCGTATGGATGCGCTGCTTCTGTTCCAGCGTATAAATATCGTCTGCCGTGAAGTCTTGGTCAATGAACATACGGTCTTTCAGGAACTGATAACCCGTTACGGCACTCAGCGTAAAGTTGCGTGCCTGGTATTCCAAGTTTAACCCGGCATTCATCAGGTTCCGGTAATAACTGCTCTCTTGATTGTTGGAGATGGTGCCGATGTAGGGCTTCAAGTCCTCCTTTTGAGCGGCAGGATTCACGCTACCTGTATAAATATAGGGATATCCTCCCTGGTCACTATACTCGTAACTGACATTAAGGTCCACCTTCCAATTTTCCGAAGGCAGATAGATGCCCCGGAAACGTCCGCCGGCAGATTGCCCTTTATCTATCTTCTTGTTGTTCAAAAAGGCGTTTCTGAAGAAACCGCCCGTGTAGTCATAAAAACCTCCCGTGGAGAAAGCAAACCGATCGGAGGCGCGGTGATAGTGCGTCACTGAAGCATTATAAGCATTGTGCGTAGCTGCTCCCATGCGTAAGTCCGTACCCTGATAGCTGAAAGGCGATTTAGTGTGAATCTTTATCAACCCTCCCATTGCATTACGTCCATACAGTGTACCCTGCGGGCCACGCAATACGTCTATACGTTCGATGTCGGAATAGTTGAAATCGAAAGCGGATTTGTCGATGTAGGGGATATTGTCTACATACAGTCCGATGGAAGGCGTATTGATGCGCGAGCCGATGCCACGGATATAAACCGCCGAAGTCAGTCGTGAGCCATAATCAGGAATAAACATATTTGGCACAAGCCCCGTCAGACTCTTGATGGAACTGACCTGCGTGGCCTGCATGTCTTTTTGTGACAGCAGGGTCACGGCAGTCGGTTGTTCACGTAGTTTCCTGTTCTCTTTGGGTGCTGCAATGACGAGGACTTCTTCCACGTCTACTACTTTCAATGTATCCAAGTCTTCTGCCAATACGTTACCGGCAAACAAGACGGTCAGAATTAGGGTAATGATTTTATATGTGTTCATAAACTGGTTTTATTTCGTTTGCAAAGAAAAGCGAAATCTCCAGCTTATGCAATCCTAATTTATGAGGATATCTCTTAGTATCATAGTAACAAGCAGAGAACTTATTTCCCAATCAAATCTTTCCCTTCACGTACATTTTGAAGAATAGTCTGTAGTTCAATCACCTTTTCCGGCATTTGGGGAGCATAATTGATAATCTCCTTAACTTCTTCCATTTTATAAAGTTGAGGGTCTTTCGAACTGCCGGTTTCTATCTTCGGTCCCCACTGAATCATTTTCGGTCCTCCATGCGGTTCAATGTACTTCCAGTCTTTGGTGCGTACTGACATCGTATGGTTAGCTGCTTGTTCGATAACCCACGGGCGGTCTACCTTTTCTTTACCGAGCCAACTTCCCATGAAATTGTAACTGTCCGGTGCCGAACCTTTGGGCATAGTTGCTCCTGTCAGCGAGGCTAATGAAGCCAACCAGTCGATTTGCGATACCAGCAAATCCGAAGTTTTACCCTTCTTCACTTCTTTAGGCCAGCTGACGATGGCGGGAATGCGGGTTCCACCTTCAAATGCACTGTATTTATTACCTCTCAGAGGACCGGCGGGGCTATGGCCGTTCAGCAGTTCTTCCGCTTTGTCGTCATATCCGTCGTCAACCACCGGGCCATTGTCACTTGAAAGAATAATCAGAGTATTTTCTCTCAATCCCAATTTTTCCAATGTCTGAAGGATTTCTCCGACGCTATAATCAAATTGTACAATGGCGTCACCTCTCAGCCCCATCGGATTTTTACCTCTGAACCGGTCGTGAGGAAAGCGAGGAACATGCACGTCGTTCGTAGCGAAGTATAAGAAGAAAGGTCTATCTTTGTTCTCCTCGATGAATTGGACGGCATGGGTAGTCAGTGAATCGGCTATGTTCTCGTCCTTCCAAAGCGCTTTTCCTCCGCCTTTCATAAATCCGATGCGTGAAATGCCATTCACGATAGACATATCGTGCCCGTGGCTGGGCTTCAGATTATACAACAGTTCCGGATTGCTGGCCCCGGTAGGTTCACCTTCAAAGTTCTTCTGATAGCTCACTTCAATAGGAGCGCTCGGGTCATAATTGGCAACCTTCCCGTTTTCGATGTACACGCAAGGCACACGGTCGGCGGTAGCTGCCATGATGAAGTGGTAGTCGAAGCCTAAATCGCCCAGCGCGCAGGGCAATATGGCATTCCAGTCTTGCGTCCCGCCTTTATCACCAAGTCCCAGATGCCATTTCCCGATAGCTCCGGTGGTGTAGCCCACACTTTTAAACATGTCCGCCATTGTATATTGTTCTGGGCGGATAATCATACCTGCATTTCCGGCAGCTACATCCGTTCCATTCTTGCGCCAGGCATATTCCCCTGTCAACATGGAGTAGCGCGAAGGTGTACTGGTGGCGGCAGTGGCATGGGCGTTGGTGAAACGGATGCCCGACTTCGCAAGCCGATTTACATTAGGGGTTTGCACGTTTTTAGCTCCATAGCATTCAAGGTCTCCGTAACCAAGGTCATCGGCATAGATAAATACCACGTTAGGTGTTTTAGGCTTTTCCGCAACGGCTTTTTCCGGCGCTTTATTGGCTGCGGTGGCAGCAATGCAAATGGTGGAAGATGCTAAGGTTAATAGCAAAGGTTGTTTCATAAGTAGATTTGTTAGTAATTAATAGAGTTGCAAAGATATTACTCTCTTTATATCCGGTCCGCCTCCACGTATCCGTGCATCACAGCGTAAATAGTCAGGCCCGATACCGATTTGATGCCGAGCTTCTCTACGATGTTCTTACGATGTGAGATTACGGTAGTCAGGCTGATGTTCAGCTTGTCGGCAATTTCCTTGTTGATGAAACCTTTGGTCAGCAGCACCAGCACTTCTATTTCGCGTGCGGACAGGTCGTGTTCGCTACCGCCATGGGCGTGTGCATGAGGAGGCATGGCAGGATGATTGCCATCCGGTTGCTTGCCCGGATGTCCGTGATGATGCCCGTATTGATGCAATTGGAGAATATCCTTCACCAGACCTTTTTCGTCCTGATAAATATTCAGCGTAGGCACTCCCGACAGTTGAGGCTGGTTATTGCCCCCTGCCAGTACAATCGTTTTCGGCTTGCGGGGCAGGAAGAATGCGGTATGTTCAAAATAGATTTGTGAAGAAATGAAATAATGGGCATACATGTCGGGCGTATCGTCCATCAGCTCGCTGAAAGAGTGGAACGCACGAATAGTAGCCATCGGGATGATTTCTTCCAGAAGGTTCTGCAAACCCAGACAAGTCAGTGTGTTGGGAGCGACGATTGCTATTTCGGGAACTGTCATAAGGATAATTTGTTTGTTGCAAAAGTACGAAATATATTTTATATGACCTACTCCATTTTATCTCCAGTTTGCGAATAAACCAATCTATAATAGAACCCTTTTCTATCTAATAAGGTCTGATGATTTCCTGTGTTATGATGCAGTGGCAGCGATATAAAGAGGAAAGATATTCATTCTTCAATTTTAAACTCCTTTTTATTAAGTACAAAGTCACTCTTTATTTATAATAACTTTTATACGTAAATTGGGAATATATAAACTTAATCTAAGAATAGTTATTCTTAAATTAAGAACTTATATTCTTAGACTGCGAATACAGAATTTTATTAATGGCGAGAATTTTTATAAACCATGGCGAGGAAGTTTTTTATCAAGGAAGCGGAAGTTTTCTCTTTATACCGAACGCCGGGGATAACCCTATCGAACGATTTTTATATAAACATGGAGAACTCTGGCCGTCTTTTGTTTGTTATCAGTTTATAATTAACTTAAAACCTTAACGTTATGAAATATGATATAGCCATAATCGGCGGAGGACCTGCCGGTTATACAGCCGCCGAACGTGCGGCGGCAGGCGGTTTGAAGACTGTACTGTTTGAAAAGAAGAATATAGGAGGCGTTTGCCTGAACGAGGGATGTATCCCCACTAAAACATTGCTCTATTCTGCCAAGCTGTGGGACAATATGAAGGGGGCTTCCAAGTATGGAATCTCCGTGCCCGATGCCCCTGCCTTTGATATGGAGAAGATTATAGACCGGAAAGATAAAGTCGTGAAGAAGCTGACGGGGGGTGTAAAGATGACGGTCACTTCATACGGCGCTACCATCGTGGAGCAGGAAGCCGTGATTGCGGGTGAGGAAAACGAATGGTTCCGCATTTCGGCAGGCGGCGAGATGTACGAAGCGACTTATCTGTTGATATGTACCGGCTCCGATACCGTCATTCCGCCCATCCCGGGACTGGCAGAAACCGATTACTGGACTTCAAAGGAAGCGCTCGAAAGTAAGGTGCTTCCCCGGTCGCTCGCCATTGTTGGCGGGGGCGTCATCGGGATGGAGTTCGCTTCTTTCTTTAATAGCATGGGAGTAAAGGTGAGCGTCATCGAGATGATGCCCGAAATCCTGGGGGCGATGGATAAGGAAACCAGCGGAATGCTTCGTTCGGACTACCTGAAACGGGGTGTTGACTTCTACCTGAACACCAAAGTGACGGCAGTGTCCAAGGCGGGGGTTACTATAGAGAAAGATGGTAAGACCTCTCAGGTAGAGGCGGAAAAGACGTTGATAAGTGTAGGGCGAAAGGCCAATCTGGGACAAGTGGGGCTTGACAAGCTGAACATCGAGCTGTTGCGTAACGGCGTGAAGGTGGACGAGCACATGCTCACTTCCCATCCCAGGGTATATGCCTGCGGGGATATAACCGGACGTTCCATGTTGGCGCATACGGCTATCCGTGAGAGTGAAGTTGCCATCAACCATATTTTGAATGTGGAAGACCGGATGAACTACGATTGCGTTCCGGGCGTGGTCTATACCAATCCCGAAGTTGCCGGTGTGGGCAAGACGGAGGAGGAGCTGAAAGCTGCCGGTATCAGTTATCATGTACAGAAATTGCCGATGGTGTATTCCGGGCGTTTCGTTGCCGAGAATGAAGGGGTGAACGGACTTTGCAAACTGATATTGGATGACGATGACCGCGTAATCGGCTGCCATCTGCTGGGCAATCCGGCTTCGGAACTCATTGTGATAGCGGGCGTTGCCGTGCAGCATGGCTATACGGTGGAGGAATTCCAGAAGAGCGTATTCCCGCATCCCACGGTGGGCGAGATTTTTCACGAAACACTCTTTGCGTAATGTTCTGCATAGACAACCGCTGTACGGATGTTTATTTTCATCTGGCAGCAGAGGAATATCTTTTGAAGCAGAAGCGGGATGACTTTTTCATGCTTTGGCAATCTGCGCCTTCGGTGGTGATAGGGAAGCATCAAAGTGTGCAGGCGGAGGTTGATGAAGAGTACCTCCGGGAGAACGGCATTGCTTTGGCCCGTCGTTTCTCGGGCGGTGGCGCGGTCTATCACGACGAAGGGAATATCAACCTCAGCTTTATTGAAACCGTGGAGCGTCCCGACTTTGAATATTATCTGCAAAGGACAGCCGATTTCCTTGAAACGATGGGGATTGACGCTTATACCGATAAGCGGATGGGGATTTATGTGGATGGCCGGAAGATATCGGGCAGTGCGCAGTGCATTCATAAAGACCGTGTGATGTATCACTGCACTTTGCTGTATTCCACTGACTTGGATAAACTGAATGCTGCGTTGCGCGGAACCCCGGAAGGAGAGAACTGGTTGCCGGGTTCGCGAAAGGTGCGTGCCGTGCCTTCCGTGCCGAGCGAGGTGGCGAACATCGGCGAACTGCTGTCTCCTGCCATGCCCATCAGGCGTTTCATGCGGTTGTTGCTTCATTCGTTTCTGGAGGAAGAGGGAAATGCCATGTATCGCTTTAGTGAGGAAGATTTAAAGGCGATAGAGGGTTTAAGGCAGCGGAAGTATGCCGGTGAGGAGTGGATATTCAATAAGGCGGTATTAAGTTTCACTTAAGTTAAAACCTTATTTATTAGATGTTTGTTTATAATCTGTGGTGAAAAAGCATCTTAACTGTTTTTTTAATCAATGCTTAACCTAAAACTTAACGATATGTCAAGATTTGAAATAAAGATGCCCAAGTTGGGCGAGAGTATAACCGAAGGGACTATTATCTCCTGGTCGGTACAAGTGGGCGACATCATCAAAGAAGATGATGTGCTGTTTGAAGTAAATACTGCTAAGGTCAGTGCCGAGATACCGTCTCCGGTAGCCGGAAAGATGGTGGAAATCCTGTTTAAGGAAGGCGATACGGTGGCTGTCGGTACGGTGGTTGCTGT
>ULTJ01066550.1_pt1 | contig 44417 bp, 41 predicted proteins | sample 1957491 | NCBI WGS metagenome assembly ULTJ01 (sample SAMEA4835731, study PRJEB28245) | human gut metagenome | biome: gut microbiome; material: fecal sample | place: Denmark | collected 2008 | reverse complement strand
TACTCGCAGCACGACACGCAGCAAAGGCAGTACTCCCAAAGGAAACCCTACTTACCATAAAATAAGTAATGGGGAAACTTTATCTACCATTGCCCGTAAGTATGGTGTCACCGTTAATCAATTGAAAAGCTGGAACGGACTGAGCAATACGAAGATTAACGCAGGGAAACGGTTGAAGATTTATAAATAATAAAGAGCCAAATGCTTGCCCCGTGTTGAAAATTGCTTATTTTTGCAGAAAGTGAATGAAAGGAGAACAGTATATGGAAGAGAATGTAAGCCAGAAGGAGAAAGAGAAAGCCGAAGAAGAAATGATTGAACAGGCATTCCAGGGACTGTTAAACGATTACTTGGCAACTAAGCACCGCAAGCGTGTCGAGATTATAACCAAAGCTTTCAATTTTGCCAACCAGGCACATAAGGGCATCAAACGCCGTTCGGGCGAACCCTACATCATGCATCCTATTGCCGTGGCAAAGATTGTTTGCAACGAAATAGGACTTGGGTCCACTTCTATCTGCTCGGCTCTGCTGCACGATGTGGTGGAAGATACCGATTATACCGTAGAAGATATCGAGAATATCTTTGGTCCCAAGATTGCCCAAATCGTTGATGGACTGACAAAAATATCCGGAGGCATCTTTGGTGACCGCGCTTCGGCACAGGCTGAGAACTTCAAGAAGTTGCTTCTCACCATGTCCGACGACATACGCGTGATACTTATCAAGATAGCAGACCGGCTACACAATATGCGTACGCTCGGTTCTATGTTGCCCAACAAGCAATTCAAGATTGCCGGTGAAACGCTTTATATCTACGCACCGCTTGCCAACCGCCTGGGACTGTACAAAATTAAGACGGAACTGGAGAATTTGAGTTTCAGATATGAACACCCGGAAGAATATCACGAAATAGAAGAGAAACTTGCCGCAACGGCCGTTGAACGCGACAAGGTATTCAATGAATTTACCGCTCCGATACGTGCCCAGCTCGACAAGATGGGGCTGAAGTATCATATCCTTGCGCGCGTGAAGTCCATCTACTCCATCTGGAACAAGATGCAGACCAAGCATGTTCCTTTCGAGGAAATCTACGATTTGCTTGCCGTGCGAATTATCTTTGAGCCGCGCAACATGGAAGAAGAGTTAAATGATTGCTTCGACATCTATGTCACCATTTCCAAAATATACAAGCCACATCCCGACCGGTTGCGCGACTGGGTGAGCCATCCGAAAGCTAATGGTTATCAGGCTCTGCACGTCACTCTTATGGGCAACAACGGACAATGGATTGAAGTCCAAATCCGTAGCGAGCGCATGAACGACGTTGCCGAACAAGGTTTCGCCGCCCACTGGAAATACAAAGAAGGTGGCGGTAGTGAAGATGAAGGCGAGCTGGAAAAGTGGCTACGCACCATCAAGGAAATACTTGATGACCCCCAACCGGATGCCATCGATTTCCTCGACACTATCAAACTAAATCTTTTCGCTTCGGAAATCTTTGTATTCACTCCGAAAGGCGAAATCAAGACGATGCCGCAGAATTCCACGGCGCTTGACTTTGCATTCTCCCTGCACACCGATATCGGTAGCCATTGTATAGGCGCTAAAGTCAATCATAAACTGGTGCCCCTGAGCCATAAGCTGCAAAGCGGCGACCAAGTAGAGGTATTAACCTCCAAATCGCAACGTGTCCAACCGGAGTGGGAAGTGTATGCTACCACCGCCCGTGCACGTGCCAAGATTGCCTCCATCCTGCGTAAAGAGGCGAAAGCTTATCAGAAAGAGGGCGAAACGATGCTAGCCGAGTTCTTCAAAAATGAAGATGTCCGCATTGACGATGCCGCATTGAATAAATTGACAAGGCTGCATAATTTCCATACCCCAGATGAACTGCTCGTCGCTATCGGAAGTAAAAAAATCGTATTGGGCGATGCGGATAAAAACGTATTTAAAGAGAAGCAAAGCAGTAACTGGAAAAAATATCTCACTTTCTCCTTTGGAAGCAAGGACAACAAGGACAGCAAAGATGCCAAGGAACAGCCTGAGGAAAAGACTGCACAGGAGAAAATTAATACCAAGCAGATATTAAAACTGACGGAGGAGACCATTTCCAAGAACTACATCATGGCGGACTGCTGTCATCCCATCCCCGGGGACGACGTGCTGGGTTACATCGATGAAGAAAACCGTGTCATCATTCACAAACGCCAGTGCCCTGTTGCCGCCCGCCTGAAGAGCAGTTACGGTAACCGGATTATTGCCACCGAATGGGATACGCACAAAGATTTGACTTTCCTAGTCACCATATATATAAAAGGTATAGACTGCATGGGACTGCTGAACGAAGTGACACAGGTTATTTCACGCCAGTTGAATGTAAACATCCGCAAACTGACGATTGAAACAATCGATGGCATTTTTGAAGGCAAGATACAACTCTATGTGCACGATGTAGACGATGTACGTTCCATCTGCAATAACCTGAAGCAGATACAGAACATCAAGCAAGTAGTCAGAATAGAAGATTAAGGCAGGTTTTCTTTCAAATCATCTACTTGTTGATAAGTAAACGCATCCAGTGCGTCACGCATACCCACCAACTCTTCGCGAATAGATTTTAGCCTGTCTACAATCTCAAAATTGCGAAGAGTTGCTTCTTTATTATCTTTCATCCGCTGACGGGCACCGGGAAGAGTCATACCACGTTCTTTTACCAAATGATAGATAAGTTTCACCGTTTCAATATCCTCTTTTCGATATTGCCGTATGCCACGCCCTCCCTTCTTGGGATTGAGTTGGGGGAACTCTTTCTCCCAAAAACGAAGCAACGATTCGTTTACATCGAACATGGCCGCCACCTCACTAATGGAGTAATATAATTTCAGGTTTTTATCTGTATTCAGCATAATGTAATTCTTTTCCGGACAAAATTAGGTTTCTTTTCCTAAACCACCACACGTTGGGAAGAATAAAATGCAAAGTTTTTTGGGAACGACAAGTAGTATATCGGGGCATGGAAATGACGGTTTGCGAAAAAGTGTACTTGAAGCCACTATACTCCATCTTTCAAAATAACCGATAATTTTTTCTCTGGGCGACAAGTTTTGTCGCCCAGCCTAATTATATTTGCCTGCAAGAAAGATAAATCAAAAAGATATGGGCAAAAAATTAGAAGGTTTACAACGCATGTTGGTTATCATCAACAAACTGAAAGGTATGCAGCGATACGTGTCACGTGAGGAAATGGAGTACTATGTAACCCTGCGCATGGAGGAAAGAAATGGAACTTCCGTAGACCTCCGTACCTTGCAACGCGACTTCAATGAGATAGAAGAACTATTCGGCATTCGTATCCGTTTCGATAAAAAACAGAATGGTTACTACATTGACGAAGAAGATGACTTGAAGAAAGAGCAATACAACCGCCTACTGCTGAACTTTGATTTACTAAACGCTATCGACCACACTGACAATCTACATACCTATGTACTTGCCGAGCATCATCGTCCTGCGGACAACACTTGTCTGCCGTTACTGATAAAAGCTATCAAATTTTCTCATCCCGTCGCCTTTACCTATATATATGTACGCGAGGAAGGCATCACACGTAATAAAAAGGTCTTACCCCATTACCTGAAGGAAGACCAACAACGCTGGTACCTCTTGGCCTACGACAACGGCACTTTGAAAACTTTCAGTACAGCGTACATCCGCGAATTACATATCATCTACGAAGAAACTTTCAAACGCGATATGAATATCTCAGTAAATGATTTATTTAAAGACAGCTACGGTATCTGGAATCAGCCGGACATCCCTGTAGAGGATATAGAACTGAGTTATGATGCCTTAGACGGAAGCTTTCTCAAGTCTGTACCTTTACATTCATCCCAGGAAATCATCGTTGACAACCAAAATGAATTCCGCATCCGTCTGCGCCTCCGCATCACCAACGATTTCGTCATGGCACTGCTGTCACGCAGCCGCTCATTGACGGTCATCCACCCGGCGCATTTGAGGGAACGAGTAAGAAAGGTGTATGAGGAGGCTCTGAAACGGAATTCTCCATAAACCAAGAAAGCAATATTCCAAACAATATCCCCTATTTGAGTTTGATAATCAATAAACTTTTTATAATTTTGCAAGGTCTTGTACAAAACAATGTCAGGACATTACATAGTTTATTGATGAAAGTGTAGCTTTTATCCTTCGTTAGAAAGTCTGGTAAATTTTCAATGAATGTAAGGAATAGCAATCACACTCATCACTTGTCTGTATATGCTTACCTAGGCGATATACATCACAAGTGTGGGGATATTGTCTATTTACATTCGGGTTTACCAGAGCCTCTAACGAGATAGATGATGTGACTCCACACTTTCTTTTTATACCCCCTGCTTAAAGCGGAGTCACAAAGCAGAAGTTAATACAGAAGTATTTATGGTATCCGCATCTACAATTATTCCTACAGGAACTCGAATCCCAAATGAAATAGGTGTAAGAGTTTTACTTTCCAAGAAAATAAGCGTAAGGCTTTATCCTTATCGGAAAATGATAAATGCCTTATTGAATGTATTATTGGCAGTATTAGCCATCCTTTTTGGTTACTTCTGCTTCATGTCATTCAAGAGCTTCTATTCGTTATAACTTATTACCCAAACATACAACATGGAGAACAAAAACTTAGAAAAAGGAAAGATTACATCTTCACCAGCACCCAAGATAGGAGTCAAAATAGTGCAATCTAAAAAGATAGGAGTTTCCAAACATGAAGAGGCATACCCCATCATCGCTGTTTTCGCCATCTTATTTTTCATCTGTTGGGTAATGGCTTTACTCAATCTTATCGGTCTAAACTAATAAATAAAGTATATGGAAGAGAAAAAGAAAACAAATGAGAAAGAAGTTGCCATGGTAGAATGCCCGTTTTGCAACAAACCTATCGAAGCACCGGCAAAAGCCGATGTCATTTTTGAATGCCCCCATTGCCACAAGGAGCTGATTACGTATGAAAAGAACACAATTGAGAACAATATTGAAAAGAAAAACATTAATAATAACTTAAAAAATCCCAAGAATATGTCTTTAGTCTATTGCAAAGAATGCGGCAAGCAAATATCAGACCAAGCTTCTGCATGTCCCTACTGCGGATGTCCTCAAAGTAATACGCCCAACACAGAAATCAGTTTAGGCTACCTATTTGTAAGTTTCCTAATACCACTCATCGGAATAATCCTATGCCTAACATCATGGAATGAAAATAATTCAAAAGCTAAATCCGCTTTAATAGGCACATTGGTAGGCATAATATTTACGGCTATAATATATTATTCTATATCCTAATAATAAACGAGCAAATGAAGAAATCAAAAAACGACAACATCTTTGCGCTAATTGTAATAATATTTGTAGTTTTACTTTTAGTGTGGATAAGAAATTATATTATCCAGCATACTTTTGATAAAGACGTGTATATAGTGAAGAGGGAATACACCGCTACGTCTGACAAGGGTACCATTGAATTATATACAGGAGAGTGCGTTGAAGTCATTTTAAAAAAGACAAATCATGGATACAAAGTAAGAACAATGGAAAATGGAACAGAATGCTATATCCAAGACGTTGATTTATTAAGGAAAGCAACCCAAAGAGACTCTATCGCATACAATAATGAAAAGAGATTTAGAGAGGCAATCAGAAAAGCAATAAATACAAATCAATAATACAATCCACAATTATGGAAAAAAACAATGAATCACCAAACTGCAAGATACAATCGTTACCACCTATCATCGACGATGATTCCGAAATTTTAATATTAGGAACAATACCCGGTGAAGAATCATTGAGAAAGAAAGAATATTACGCTTCACCCAACAACAGCTTCTGGAAAATCATGAAACAATGCTTCCAACCGGATGTTAATTTTAAGAACTATGAAGAGAAAATTGCTTTTTTAAAGAGACAGCATATAGCTCTATGGGACACGTTGCACTCATGTGAACGTATAGGCAGCTTAGACAAGAACATTACAAAGGAAGGAAGAAATAAAATAAACCATTTACTGAAAAAATATCCTCATATAAAGAAAATTATATTCAATGGGAAACAAGCAAGTAAAAACTATCAACCCCAACTCCCATACGTCATCGCTTGTTCTACAAGCAATGTTCATACCATAACAATCGAGGAAAAAGTGGAAAATTGGGCAAAAGCCCTAAACCTCCATCAAACAGAATCAATGAACAAACCGACAATAGCTCTCCTAAGAAATAAAGTAAAAGATAAAAACGCAAAGTGCGCTTCTAAAGAATTGAAAGGAAAGGACAAATTTACCCAAGAAGAAATTAAAGAGCTGGAAAGGTTAATCAGACTAAGATGTAACGCTCAATCTAAAGGTGAACAGAAAAAACTGCGAAATGCAATGAGAGCCATTAAGTTCTATGGCAGGGATGACTGGGGAATAAGTAACATGACTATTGAAAAATTCCACAACCTACTGAGAGATAAACTAATCACTTGTACAGACGATATACAAGATTAAGAAAAGTATCCCACATCATAGATTTGCTAACAACAAGATTAGAGATAGATAAAAGGGGAACCTTGCCAATTTTTAAGCTATCCTTGCAAAAGCAGCCTCGCCTGCCTAAAAGAGTACTCTTACAAGCAGGCGAGACTATTCTTAACACATCTTTCCCACTAACCTCTTGCGAAAACCAACAATAGCCATTATCTTTGCCATTGCCTCGGCTAAAAAATAAAAAGAAAGAAACATGCAGATGAACCAAGAACAACGCGCCACTGAATTTGCCGTCTTTTGCATTGAGAATACGGCAACCCGGTTGCAATGCACAGGCTTTGAAGTATTTCAAGAATTACAGCGAACGGATGGTATCAAAAAGTTCCTGTTCCCAAGCTATTCTGTTCTTCATACTCAAAGCAAGGAATACATTGTGGATGAAGTCTTGGAATACATCAGCAGACATAACCCCACCTTTGTAGAACAGCACAAAAAGGAGGAACAATCATGAAAGTTTATCATGGCTCTACTGCCATCATCCGACAACCGCTGGCTAAAGTAGGGCGCAGAAACCTTGATTTCGGCCAAGGATTCTATGTGACAGACTTGCGTGAACAAGCCGTTTACTGGGCAAACAGACCGCTTAACGACGGGCAACCGCATTGGCTCAACATCTATGAATTAGATATGGAAGCAATCCTTTCGTCAGATAACTACCGCTATTTGAAATTTGAGAATTATGATTATAAGTGGCTCGAATTTGTCGTTGCCAACCGAAGAGGAGAAAAGCACTGGGAAGAATACGATATCATAGAAGGCGGCATAGCCAATGACCGAATATTCAACACAATAGAATTATATGCCGCAGGATTAACGCCCCGCGAAGAAGCCCTTGATCGCCTACGGTACGAGAAACCTAACAATCAGTTATGCTTGCTCAATCAGTCTTTAATAAATTCTCATCTGGAGTTCCTCACCGCCGAGGAAGTCAGCATCAACCCACCAAGAAAGGAGGAACAACTATGAACAACCCCAACCTCGTCAACGATACCTTACTGCACATGAAGTACGCCCGCATCATCGACCTGTTGGCTGTAGAATTGGAAATTACCCATCCACATGCCCTTGAAGTATTTTATGAAACAGATACCTACCGTTATCTTAGCAAGAAAATGTATAACCTACACAACATGAGTGATGCCTACTTAGTGGATGAAATCATGCTGGAGCTGCAACGGAAGCAACAATAAATATCCAAACGACGACGTGCGCCCCCTCTTTTAATCAAGCACCTTCCCATGATTTGCCGCAATCTGTATCATGCGGTCATAGTCTTCGGCACTCAAATCCATAAAGTAATAGTTTACAGGATTTACGACCTGGCCTTTCACATGTACCTCATAATGCAGGTGCGGTCCGGTACTCTTGCCGGTACTGCCTACTCCACCAATAACCTCGCCACGTACCACCCGCTTGCCCACTTTTGTACGGAAATCGCGCAAATGGGCGTACCAAGTCTGGTAACCGAAACCATGATCCACAATAATCGTATTGCCATAACCGGTTTCCCATCCCATCTTTATAACCGTACCATCCCCCGTAGCATAGACATCCGTACCGGGATTGGCCGAAAAGTCCATCCCAGCATGAAACTTGGTAGTACCATAGATAGGGTCTATACGGGTTCCGTAGCCCGAAGCGGTCTTCTTCAAATCCTTGTTGGAGATAGGCTGAATAGCAGGGATACAACGCAACATCTCGTCATGGTTCTTGCACATTTCCACCACATCGTCAAAAGAATTGGACTGGATATAAAGTTGTTTGGTCAGCATATCCATTTTCTGCGTAGTATTGATAACCAAATCCGAGTTAGCCATATCCATCAGATGCTCGTAGCGGTTGGTACCTCCGTATCCTGCTTGGCGGATGGCTGACGGAATGGGATCGGCCATAAAAATCACGCGATAAAGGTTATCATCACGCTGCTGTATATCCTGTAACACCCCCATCGCCTCATCCAGCCGGCGAGAAAGCACATTGTACTGTGCCTGTAGTTTACTATTTTCTTTTCTCAACTCCTTTTCCGACGGAGAGCCGAAGATTAACAACAATACGATGAAACTACCCGCACCCAACCCCATGCCGAAAAACAAACGGCGCAAAATGCTCAGCGCCCGCTGTCGTACAGTAGGATAGATACGGTCGTACGTCTGTGTCCTTGGATTATAAATGTAGTAAACTTTGCGCATCTTAGGAAATATTTCGCTTGTCAATGCGGCAAAAGTAATAAAAACAAGCTATCTTTGCACAGTTTTTTCAAGAATTATAAGATTTATGATTTATGATTTATGATTTATAAGAGGGGAAACGGAAGGTTAACAACCGGGAATACGTCCTTTTCTTTTAAATCATTCAAAGAGTAAACCATAAGTCGTATGCTGCAAAGAATAAAGAATAAATCATAAATCAGACAGACGTATGTTGACTGCAAATGAAATCAGAGACTCGTTCAAGAGTTTCTTTGAAAGTAAAGGCCATCAAATTGTGCCTTCCGCACCGATGGTGATTAAAGATGACCCCACGCTGATGTTCACCAACGCGGGTATGAACCAGTTTAAAGATATTATTTTGGGTAATCACCCGGCGAAATATAAAAGAGTCGCGGACTCACAAAAATGCCTTCGCGTAAGCGGAAAGCATAACGACCTGGAAGAAGTAGGTCATGATACCTATCACCACACCATGTTCGAAATGCTGGGCAACTGGTCTTTTGGCGACTACTTTAAGAAAGAAGCTATTTCATGGGCATGGGAGTATCTGGTAGACGTACTGAAACTGGACCCCAAGAACCTTTATGCTACCGTATTTGAAGGTAGCCCCGAAGAAGGTCTGGAACGTGATAACGAAGCTGCATCCTATTGGGAACAATTCTTGCCGAAAGACCATATTCTCAATGGAAACAAACACGATAACTTTTGGGAAATGGGTGATACGGGTCCTTGCGGTCCGTGTTCCGAGATACACGTAGATTCCCGTTCGGAAGAAGAGAAAGCACAAATCCCCGGTAGCGAACTGGTGAACAAAGATCATCCGCAAGTTATTGAGATTTGGAACCTTGTATTCATGCAGTTCAACCGTAAGGCCGACGGCAGTCTTGAAGGACTTCCCGCCAAGGTAATTGATACGGGCATGGGGTTTGAACGCCTGGTACGTACATTGCAAGGTAAAACTTCCAACTATGATACGGACGTATTCCAACCGATATTGAAAGCCATCGGCGACATGGCAGGCAAGAAGTATGGCGAAGATGAAAAATCGGATATTGCCATGCGCGTTATTGCCGACCACATCCGCACCATTGCTTTCTCCATCACAGACGGCCAGTTGCCGAGCAATGCAAAGGCAGGTTATGTAATTCGCCGTATACTCCGCCGCGCTGTTCGTTATGGTTATACATTCCTCGGACAAAAACAGGCATTTATGTATAAACTCCTCCCCGTGCTGATTGAAAATATGGGCGGTGCTTATCCTGAACTGAATGCGCAAAAAGAATTGATAGCTAAAGTAATCAAGGAAGAAGAAGATTCCTTCCTCCGCACTTTGGAAACCGGTATCCGCCTGCTGGACAAGACAATGGCTGACACTAAAGCCGCCAGTAAGACTGAAATCAGCGGTAAGGATGCCTTTACATTGTATGACACGTTCGGTTTCCCGCTCGACCTCACGGAACTTATTCTCCGCGAAAATGGCATGACTGCCGATATCAAAGAGTTCGACACCGAAATGGAGAAACAGAAACAACGTGCCCGCAATGCCGCAGCTGTTGAAACCGGTGACTGGATTACATTGAAAGAAGGTACCACTGAATTCGTGGGGTATGACTATACGGAATATGAGACATCCATCCTGCGCTATCGCCAGGTGAAACAGAAGAACCAGACTTTGTATCAGATTGTACTGGACAAGACTCCGTTCTATGCTGAAAGTGGTGGTCAGGTAGGTGATACAGGCGTATTAGTGAATGAATTTGAAACTATCGAAGTAATCGATACGAAGAAAGAAAATAATCTTCCCATCCACATCACCAAGAAGTTGCCCGAACATCTGGAAGCTCCTATGATGGCTTGCGTGGATACGGAAAAACGTGCCGCTTGTGCTGCCAACCACTCTGCCACCCACTTACTGGATGCTGCATTGCGTGAAGTGCTGGGCGACCACGTGGAGCAGAAGGGTTCTTTAGTTACCCCTGACTCCCTGCGTTTCGACTTCTCTCACTTCCAGAAAGTAACGGATGAAGAACTTCGCCAGGTGGAGCACATTGCAAATGCCAAGATACGTGCCAATATTCCTTTAAAAGAATACCGCAATATTCCTATTGAAGAAGCCAAAGAACTGGGTGCCATTGCACTTTTCGGTGAAAAGTATGGCGACCATGTACGCGTTATCCAGTTCGGTTCTTCCATCGAGTTCTGTGGTGGTACACATGTTGCCGCTACCGGAAACATCGGAATGGTGAAGATTGTATCCGAAAGTTCTGTTGCTGCCGGTGTTCGCCGTATAGAAGCTTACACAGGAGCACGTGTAGAGGAAATGCTGGATAATTTCCAGGATACCATGCGTGACCTGAAAGCGCTTTTCAACAATGCGCCCGACTTATCCGGCGCAATCCGCAAGTATATCGAAGAAAACGCCGGATTGAAGAAGCAGGTGGAAGACTTCATGAAAGAAAAGGAAGCGCAACTGAAAGAGAAACTGTTGCAAAACGCTCAAGAAGTAAACGGTGTAAAGGTTATCAAGTTCTGTGCAGCAATGATACCAGCCGATGCCGTCAAGAACATTGCTTTCCAGTTGCGTGGAGAAATCACGGAAAACCTTTTCTTCGTTGCCGGAACAGTATTTGAAGGTAAACCGATGCTGACAGTTATGCTAAGCGATAACCTCGTTGCCGGTGGTCTTAAAGCAGGCAACTTGGTGAAAGAAGCTGCCAAACTGATACAAGGTGGTGGTGGCGGTCAACCTCACTTCGCAACTGCGGGTGGTAAAAATCCTGATGGACTGAGTGCTGCGGTAGACAAGGTTATGGAGTTGGCAGGGTTATAAATAATCGCTAACTGATTCTATTCAATAAAAGCTCCGCTTTCGGCAAATTGTCGAAAGCGGAGTTTCTTTATATCTAAAATTTAATCTGTTATCACTCCTCCATTCTAAGACTGAACAATTCCTGAAGTACAACCGTTACACCTTCAGGCAACAAACCGGAAGGACAAAACTCCGTTATATTCTCAGCAAGTACACATCTTACCGTATTACTACCACCAGAAGAAAGAGTCCGGATATAAAGCCTCTTCTCATTACCATAAGTAAATTGCCATACCGGTTGCGTATTTCCTTCTTCATCCTCTACGAGAATCGTATCGTAACGGCCAATAAGAGGCACATTTTCTTTCCCTTCCGGATAAATCTCCAGTACTCCCTTCTCCCCAAAAGAAGAAGTCCCCTCATCCGGTATCAATAGATAATATCCGTTATCTTTCAACCAAGGTCGTTCGGCAAGAGCTTTCTGTACATTAGCCAACAAATCCATAGGTGCACCTTCACTGATTGCATATTCAAAAGCCATTTTCTTCATTTTATACTCATGCCGCTTTTTCACCGTTATATAAAGCTTAGTATCGGTACCCGAACCATCCGTAATGCGCAATACCGTTTGACCAGCCGCCAGAGGTTGCACCTTGATACGCCGGTAACCATTGACATCCTCATCAAATGTTACAACCGCCACAGACTCATGTTCATTGAAAAGGTTGTAATTGCCATCACCGCCATCAATGCCTAACACTATTTCTTCCGTATCGGTGATATACAGCGTAACGGAAGAGACCAAGTTGTTACAAGTCCCGATTTGATAAATAGGTTCTACGCCTTCAAAGATTACCATATCCCGATAATCTTCCTCACAACCGGCACCAACCAGCATCAGGCATACCAAAGCTATAATAGTATAAACATGTTTCATTGTCTTTGACTTTAGTCGTTCTATATACAAAAATACAAAGAAACTGTGAATACTGCATTGAAAACCATCATTTTATTTGTTCCTCCGGATAATTCACCAGATACAATGTCCCCGTAGCCCGCGTAAATGCGGTATACAACCAACGGAAATAGTCCGGTGTCAGATATTCATCCGTCATGTACCCTTGGTCGAGAAAGACATTCTTCCATTGCCCACCCTGCGCTTTATGGCAAGTCACGGCATACGCATATTTCACTTGCAAAGCATTATAATAGGGATCCGCTTTCATCTTCTTCATTCGTTCTCGTTTCACGGTTATATCGGCATAATCTTCGAGCACTGCATAGAAAAGGCGGTCATTATCAGCTTTGGGAAGTGCAGGCGCATCACTGCGCAAAGTATCCAACAGCAGATTTACCTCCAGTTCGAAATCATTGTAATCGGGAAAAGACAGCGTGACATCCGCGAAACGGAAACCATATAATTCACGCGTGCGCCGAACCCTCCGGACAACAGCCGTCTCACCATTGGCTATAAAATCGGGGACTTGCGCCACATCCTCTCTCTTCTCCCCGTTACGCAACATATCCGCTTGAAGCAGCTCAGTCCAATAATAATTATTTTTCGCAACCATAAGCAAGTCGCCCGTATTCAATTCATCCTCACGCCAAAGAATTTGGGCGCGAATACCGTTATTGTAAATATTAGCCCGCTTGTTGGAACGACATATCACAATGGTATCATCCATACCATCACGATTGTAGCACTGTTCCAAAGCATCAATCAATTCATTACCCGGCAGTACCTTAATGTCCGCAAAACCCGTCACTTTTATCTTCGGCAACGAAGTACAGTTATCCTCGGTAATCAGTTGCCGCAACCGGGTGGCATTCCACAAAATTCCCGACTGCTGTTCCTGCCTTACTACCTGAGTCAAGTTTACCTCAACAACTTCAAGTCCATATCCTTTTAAAGCTTCCGCGTAGAGAGCAGGACTTTGTTCTTCACCAACCGGCGGCAACTGTGCCGTATCCCCCATCAGCAACAGGCGACATCCCTGCCCGGAATACACGAATTGCACCAAGTCATCCAGCAATCGGCCCGTGCCGAAGGCGGAACCCGACAATCCATCGTTAGAAATCATCGACGACTCATCTACTATATATAGAGTATGCGTTGTCAAATTATCGTTCACCGAGAAATTACTAAGCTCGTTAGAGAAAGATTGCTGTCTATAGATTTTTTTATGAATTGTAAACGCCGAATGTCCCGCGTATGCCGAAAACACTTTTGCCGCACGCCCCGTTGGAGCCAATAAAATTGACTTTTGTTGTAACTTATCCAACGTTTTGACCAATGCACCCACCAACGAAGTTTTACCCGTTCCAGCATAACCACGAAGCAAGAAAACCACCTCACTACGGGGCGATAGAAGAAACTCTGATAAAGATTTTACAGCAATTTCTTGCTCGGGAGTTGGTTGGTAAGGAAAATTTTCCTTAATTTGCCTTTCTAAATAGTTATTTATCATTTTTGTAAGAGAAAAAAGTAACGGTAACTATCGTTTTTCAATTTATTTCTTTTATTTTTGCGGTGCGAATATAACAACTAAAAAACATATTTATCATGAAAACAGTATTTAATATCGTTTTAGGCTTGTGTGCTCTGGTCTTGGTTTATATCTGCTATACCAGCATTATGGGTCCTATAAACTTTGAAAAAGCTAAAAAGCACAGAGATGCAGCGGTCATCGCTCGCCTGATTGACATTCGCAAGGCACAAATGGAGTATCGCGGTCTGCATGACCAGCAATACACCGCAAGTTTTGACTCGCTGATTAATTTCGTTAAGAACCAGAAACTTCCTTTCATCTACAAAGAAGGTGAATTGAGCGATAAGCAATTGGAAGACGGTCTTACTGAAAAGAAGGCTATCAACATCATCAACAAAGCAAAGAAAACCGGTAATTACGCTGATGTTAAGAAATGGGGACTGGAAAACTTCAAACGCGATACCATGTGGGTAGCTGTTTTGGATACAATTTTCCCAAAAGGTTTCAACGCCGACTCTATGAGATATGTTCCTTTCGGAAACGGTGCACAGTTTGAAATGGCTATCAAGAATGATACAGCTAAATCCGGTGCTCCTTTCTGCCTGCTCGAAGTTAAGACTCCGTACGATGTTTACCTGAACGGTCTGGACAAGCAAGAAATTGCTAACTTGAAAGACTTGCAAACCAAGTTGGGTAAATATTCCGGTCTGATGATTGGTAGCTTGGAAACAGCTAACAACAACGCAGGTAACTGGGAATAAGTTTAAGTTCTTGAGTTTTTAAGGTCTTGAGGTCTTGAGTTTTTTGCAAACTCAAAAACTCAAAAACTAAAAACCTAAAACCTATGATAGAAACAACTGATTTTAGTAAATCGGAACAATATACTTTATCCATCCGTCTTAGTACGGATGGATTTTCTTTTTCTGTATTCAACCCTCTGAACGATGGCGAGTTCTCTTTCTATGAGCGTGATGTAGAAGAATCTCTCTCACTCACTGCCAATCTGAAACAAACTTTCCGTGAAGTGGAATGGTTAAACCATACCTTTCGCCGGGTCAATGTGATAATGGCGGACAAACGGTTTACATTTATTCCCCTGGAGTTTTTTGAGGACGAGCAAGCGGAAACGGTATTCTATCATAACCATCCCCAACGGGAAAACGAAACTGTGCAATACAACATCTTGCCGAAGAACAATATCGTAGTATTGTTCGGCATGGATAAGAGCGCCTGTACTTTTCTCAACGAAGAATATCCCAATATCAAGTTCTATTCACAAGCTAGTCCGCTCATAGAGTTCTTTGCCACAAAGAGCCGTTTGGGAAACAGCCGGAAAATGTATGCCCACCTACGCAAGGATGCCGTAGACATCTATACCTACGAACGCGGGCGACTGCTGCTTGCCAACTCTTTTACCTGTAAGGAAATGAACGACCGCATCTACTACCTGCTTTACATCTGGAAACAACTCGGTATGGAGCAGGAACGTGACGAACTGCACCTGACAGGATCCTTGTCCGACAAAGACCAATTGCTACCCGAACTGAGAAAATTCATCCGGCAGGTATTCATAATGAACCCAGCCACTAATCTTGACCTTCAAGCCATCAACCTATGCGAGTAATCAGCGGAATATATAAAAGAAGACGTTTTGACGTGCCCCACTCTTTCAAGGCACGCCCCACCACAGATTTTGCCAAAGAGAACCTATTCAATGTACTCTCCAACTATATCGACTTTGAAGATGGCGTGCGTGCCCTCGACCTCTTTGCAGGGACAGGCAGCATCAGTATCGAGTTGGTATCCAGAGGGTGTGACCAGGTCATCAGCGTGGAGAAAGACCGCGACCATTATGCTTTCATCTGCAAGGTGATGCAAGAGTTGAAGACTGATAAATGCCTACCCATCCGTGGCGATGTATTTAAGTACATAAAAAGCGGACGCAAGCAATTCGATTTTATCTTTGCCGACCCTCCCTACGAACTTACCGGATTACAGACTATACCCGATCTGATCTTTGAAAACAATTTGTTGAAAGAAGACGGGCTGTTCGTCTTGGAACATGGCAAAAAAGATAATTTTGAGAACCACCCGCATTTTGTAGAAAGAAGAATATACGGAAGTGTGAACTTTTCCTTCTTCAAATTATAAAAGTGGTGCCAAAAGCCGCACCACACTCTCGGCGGCTTTGAGATACCAGGGGCGTTTCTTCCAACTCTTTAAGAATACCTGCACGCACTCCCGCTGATCTTGTAGGAAGATTTCACGCATCTGCAAGGCAGTTTCCGCATCATATATAAAAGCATTCACCTCAAAGTTATGCTCAAAGCTGCGGAAATCCATATTTGTAGACCCCACGGTAGATAGTTCGTCATCCGAAACCATCAATTTGGAGTGCAGGAAACCTTTCTTGTAAAAATAAACCTTGACACCCGCACGCAGCATATCTGCAAGATATGAACAAGAACCCAGATGCGTCAGCCGGTTATCTGCCCGGTAAGGAAGCATCAAGCGGATATCCACTCCGGCCAGAGCCGCCGTCTGCATGGCGACAGCCATCGACTCGGTAGGCAAGAAGTAAGGAGTTTGTATATAGAAGTATTTCTTTGCCCCTGAAATAGCCGTTACAAGTCCCTGCATAATTTCCTTCCACGGACCTACCGGCTCACTGGTTACAATCTGCACCAACGAAGTTCCACAGTTATCTATCTTCGGGAAATACCGGGTAGCAGTAATCAAAGTACGGTCCACGAAATACCAATCGAGCAAGAAAGCAGTCTGCAACCCGTGTACGGCTTTTCCTTCGAGCATCAGATGAGTATCTCGCCAAATGCCCCACGAGAATCCACGCATATACCGTTCCGCCAAGTTCATTCCTCCGACAAAACCGACACGCCCGTCGATAACCACAATCTTCCGGTGATTACGATAGTTCACCTTACTGGTGAACAATGGGAAGCGGACTTTCAAGAAACTGCGCACCTCTATACCTGCCTCCCGCATCTTTTCAAAAAAGCGATGGGGCACGTGCCAGCAACCTACGTCATCATAAATGACGCGCACCTCTACCCCGGCTTTCGCCTTCTCTATCAACACATCACTCACCAGGCGCCCGATGGCATCATCCTCAAAGATATAAAACTCAATATGAATATGTTTCTCCGCTTTCTGCAATTGGCGCAGAAGAGATTGTAACATCGAAAGTCCCAATGTATAAGTCTCCACACGGTTGCCGTCAAAAGGAAAAGCCTGGTTAGTATTACGAAACAGAGAAATAAGCCGGCTGTAGTTCATAGGGAGTGCACAAGAGTTCTGGGACAGATACTCCGCCATCGGCTTTTTCAGCAAGTGGTTATAGCTTTTCTTCCCGATGATACGCTCACGGCGTTGGCTACGACCGAAGAAAAAGTAAAGAATCAGCCCCACTACCGGCAGGAACATCAGTACCAGTATCCACGACATAGTCTTCACCGGGTTACGGTTGTCGAGGATAATGACAATAATCGTTCCGATGATGGCTCCGAAATAAAGGATATTGAAAGCTACGGCAGCGATTTCACTTGCTATGAAAGTCCAGTCTATCATGCAAGCAAATATAGAGAAAAGAAATGAGATATTAATGAAGGGACGTCAAAATACACCTGAAGATTTCTTTTAGGTACGATTTACACGGAATGCCAAGGAGATTGTGTCAAAATCCTTGGCATTCCGTACCCAAAAAGAAACAAACTGTAAACGAGTTTTTGTTTTGACCCCATTATCAGAATGGCCTTCTACCTCCGAATCCACCTCCATGACGTCCGCCGCCAGGGCCACCGGGACCTCCGAAACCACGTTTTCCACCCCCTTGCATACCCTCACGAGCTGATTTACTGCCAAAGATATTCAGGCGATAAATGACGTGCAACATACAATAACTGTTGACACCGTTATACTCATAAACCGAACGACCGTTTGCAGTCAATGAACGGCTGATATTGCTCTGCTGCTTCAGTATGTCGTACATTTCAAAGCTGACAGTCGCCGCTCCCTTGAAGAAAGTTTGCGAAAGCTGGGCGTTCCAAATCAATTCATTACGGTTCATGCTCGCATCCGTATATCCACGACGGCTCTGGTTAGCGATATTGGTAGAAAGGCTCATATTCCACGGCATGTTCACCGTGGTGTTGGCACCGTATGAGAAAGTATAAGGTTGTTGATTATTGTCCGGCGTCAGTTTATCCTTTTCAATCGAATAAGAAAGCGAGCCATTCACGCCAAACTCAATCCAGTCATTGCGGTAAGTACCGTTCAGGCGTTCATTCAGAGTGAGGTTCGTCGTCGTATTCTTTTGCTCCACTGCATCAGCGCCTTTACCGGAAGTCAGATAACCCACATTATTACTGTAATTGGCATTGGAGAATGAACCGATGGTAAACTTCTTGTTTTTCAAGGCAGTATTGAAACCAAACAAACCGAACGCACTCCAGTTACCATTTATATTTTTGGAAGTTGTAGTCCATCCACCGGTCGATTCATTATACACACGACTACTGCTGATGCTGTTCTGAGTAGTTTGGAAGTTTGCGTGCGAAAAGATGCCACGCTGCTTGTCCGCATTATACGTATTATAGAAGACACGAAGATTATGCGTGAAAGAAGGCTTCAAACCCGGATTACCCACCCTGATATTCAGCGGATTGGAATCATCCGTTACAGGCAGCAAGTTCTCCATGCTGGGTTGACTGCTACGTCCACGGTAAGTCATGCGCAATTGGCTCACTTTGGAAAAGCGTATACGCAAATCCAAGTTCGGTGCAAAGTTGAAAACGCTACGAGTGGTAATCGTATCGATTTCACCTTTCTTATAAGTAAGCTTTGTGTTCTGCGGTTGGAAAGACAGACCCGCATTCAGTTGGTACAACGGCCGAATAAAACGCAATCCCACCATGGCATCGTGGTTGTAGGTTTTATACTCGGCATACTTACTCTGATCCATATCCTTATTGTTTATATAATCGGCAGGAAGCGGTTCACCCATTTCCCAGCCCAACTTGGAAAGGTCATACGTGCTTTTATCACTCTCAGTATACTTGTACTGGAACTGATAGCTGAATTGCAAGAAAGTGGCTCTCGCAATAGGTTCGCTATAAGTAAGTTGCGCACTGTAATTATAGTTCGATGCAGGAGAAGTGACATAACGCCGTATCACGTCATCCTCCCGGTTGTTATCCGTTTGGAAATACCGTGTATCGGTAGAACTGAACTGCTCGCTATCATCATCACCATAGCCAAAGCGTCCCCGGAAAGTAATATTCCGTCCTTTTGAATTCAGCTTACGATTTACCTGAAGCGTAGCATTGGTAGAAAGAGAGTTACCGCTACTGCTGGAGAGACTGTTATTCGTATTCACCAAAATCTTTTTCAGAGGGTCATCATCACCCGTCAGGTCGGCACGCATCAGCTTCATCCAGGCGTCGAGCGAATCATTCGGATTAGTGAAATACTTAAAAGGATCATCGTTGAACGTAGCCGACTTACCGTCGGAATATTTTTCCGTCTTTCCATACGAAAGATTAGGGCGGAAGATGATGTTCGTCATCGTATCGGGTCTCCACTCCAACCGGAAATCGACATTCACATCTTGACTCTTACTACGGCTCAAAGAATTAGAATTAGAAAAAGAAGAGTTACTGCCGTTTGACAAGAAGTTTTCGGAATAGCCACAGCTAATCACATCATTGCCTCGGTAATTATAACGTGCGCTACCGCCCAGTTCCAGTTTCTCAGTCTCCGTAGCAAAGCTCACACCCAATTCCTTGGTTGCCGTCAACCCGTTGTTTCGACGCCAGTGGGGACCGCCTCCACCACCGGAGAATCCCTGGTCGTTCACATTGTTTGCACCGGCTATCACAGACACCTGCGTCTTGTCACGGAAATAATTCACCATAGCGCGTCCCATATAACGGCTTTCCGTACCTCCCGCCAAGTCTATATTACCAAACACACCTTGGTTCATGCCTTTCTTCACCGTGAGGTCGAGCACCGTTTCCTCCTCACCGTCATCAATACCGGTGATACGTGCCAAATCGGACTTCTTATCGTATGTTTTCAGCTTGTCAACCATGTTTACGGGAAGATTCTTCAAACCGGTTTTCACGTCACCGCCAAAGAACTCCTTACCACCCACCATGATTTTCTTCACCTCTTTACCGTTTATCTTCACATTACCATCCTCGTCCACTTCGGCTCCGGGAAGTTTCTTCACCAACTCCTCAAGCATAGCGCCTTCGGGCGTACGGTAAGCAGAAGAGTTAAACGCAATCGTATCTTCCACCACCTGCACTTGCGGAGCCTCGGCAGTCACCACCGCCTCCGCCAGCATCACGGCATCGGTTTCCAGCGTCAGCGTGCCTATCTTTCTGTTGGGATTGGCATCAGTCAGTTGCAAGGGAACCAGTTTGTTCTTAAAACCTATATAAGAAACCTTCAATACATACTTTCCTGCTTTCACCTTCGGCAGCGTGAAGTACCCTTGCCCCGTAGTGGCAACACCAGCGGCGTAGGTGCTGTCCGGTAAAGAAAGTAATTGTACAGTAGCTTGTGCCGCAGGTTCCTTCGTATCCTCGACCACACGGCCGGAAACGGTAATGTTCTTTGTTTGTGAGAAAGCGGAAACTGCTGTTGCCAACAGCAACACCAGTCCGGTGATAATCTTTTTCATGCCCTGTTTTTATAAATGACTAACAATGTTTATTTATACACTGCTTCATTTGACAAACTTCTGCGCAAAAGGTTTAATACCTTACACGTTGAAATATCTTAATTATCGACTATTTCGCCCCAAGTCCCTATCAACCGGCACTTTCTTTATACGAAAATCAGTACAACTTACATACCCCGCACTATCATCGTACACGGTTCCCGGTTGCGTCACCTGCCTTTCCGGTTGCCGCCCTTGCCACCTCCCAAAGTGTCGAAACGGTAAACAAGATGCACCATGCAATAACTAGTCAAAGTATTATAGCGGATATCCGTAACGTTCGTACCGCTCGTCCAGCGGAACTGGTTATTCTGCTGTTGCAAGATGTCATACACCTTGACCCGAACCATCGCCTGCTTTCGTTTCAGGAATTTCTTGGACACCTGCGCATTCCACATCAGTTCATCCTTGTTGGCATTGCCACTGTATCCATCACGTATCTTCCAGTTCAAATCCGTAGATATCTCCACATCCCAAGGCAGCCGCACATGGGTATCCCCGCCCAACGTATAGTCGAATGTTTCGCGGTTACTGTCGGTCTGCTTACTATTATATATACTGTTGTACCTGAAAGTCGCCTTCAAAGACATATCGAATTTGTCGCTGCGGTAACTGCCACGCAATGTCTCACCTGTTGAGAAATTATGCGTAGTACTCAGTTCCCAATCCCCTCCCTTCTGATTGACAGTGGTATAGCTCACCTGGTCTCTGTAATTTACATCCATATTCACCCCGATATTGAACTTCTTGTTCTTCAGCGGCATGTAGAAAGAGCCCCACGAACCGATGTTCCAGTTACCGTTCACATTCACTTTATGATAGGTACGCGCGCCTGTTTCCTTATCGTAAGTCATGCGGTCTGCCACGGAATTCATCGTGTTCCTGAAAAACAGGCTCATGTAGATACTTCGCATGCTCTTGGGCGAATAACGGTTGTAGTTGATATCCACATTGTTTGTAAACGAAGATTTCAGGTTCGGATTACCATACCGCATGTTCATCGGGTCGGTCACGCTGATTACCTCCTGCAAGTCCCACAGCCTGGGGGCTTCACTGTTTCCCCTGTAGTTCAGCCGCAACCGCTCACGCTGGGAAAACACATATTCCAACCACAAGGTAGGCGTCCAGTTCACCACATACTGCTGCGGCAAATCCTTGAAGGCATTAGGGCCGATTGTCGTCTTGCTCTCCGTAGTACGCGGATTCAGAGCCACCCCGGCATTATATAACAATCCCTTATAGTTTTCACCCTGTTTGAGGTGGTTACCCTGAATAGAAAGATTTACATAATGGTTGTTATAGTAATTCTCCACACGCGAACTCAATCCATTGTTATAATCCAGGTTAAAGCGGTTATCATAGTTGATGCTGTCATAGACCAATGACTGGGATAACCCGCTCTGATGGGAATAGTTATAACTGAGGCTCAGCGTATAATGCTTGGAGAGGGGTTCCGAATACATGGCAAAAACTCCCCAGTTGCGATTATCACCGTTGCCAGCCGTCCGGCGCTCGATGTCCGAGATACTATCCTGCTTGAAGAACTGCGAATAAGAATCATTGAAATTATCCCGCCGGTTGTCGCTGTAACCAAAGTTGACGGACGCATGGAAGTTGCGCCCCCTCTTCTTGAAGCGATGATTGTAAGTGAATGAGCCATTGACGTTGAAGTTCCTTCCGTCACCATGATTTTGCGAAGTCGTTTCATTGATATCCTTCAGCTCATTGTCCCGGTTCTTGTTCCAATAGCTGCCCCAGGAGTTATTCTTCTGATAGCCGATGTCCGACCTCACGGAAATCGTATTCAGGCTGTCCACCTTCCATTCCACATACACGTCCCCTTTCAGGTCGTAGTTGCCATTCTTGCTGTTGGACCTATTATTGGAGAAAGATGATTCGTCCCCCAGGAATGTTTCCGTAGACGACTCCGTATCCGATTCCATCTCATTATGCCGGTAGCGTACATTTCCCCGCATATCCAGTTTCTTTCCTTTGCGTGCATACGTAAGTCCGCCATTCTGATTGGTACGTTGTCCTCCACCCCAGCTGCGATCCCTGCCAAAGTCCCGTCCCGCTTCTCCGAGTTCCGAGAAACCTTTTCCATTGGTGTTGTTGGCAGAACCGATAAAAGACAGGTTGACTTCGTCCGTAAAGTGATTTACATTGACCCCTTCTTCATAGCGGTCCTTAGTGCCATATCCGGCAATCACATTTCCCATCCAGCCGCTGTTCTTTTTCAATACCAGGTCCAGCACAGCCTTTTCATTACCGTCTTTAATACCAGTCTGCCGCTCGCGGTCGCTCTTTTCCTTATAAGCTTTCAGCTTCTTCACGGCGTCTGCCGGGAGATTCTTCAACGACATTTCCGTGTCTCCGCCAAAGAACTCCTTACCATTCACCATGATTTTCTTTATCTCCTCGCCATTCAGCTTTACCTTCCCCTCCTCGTCAATCTCCACACCGGGGATTTTCTTTATCAGTTCATCGAGCATAGCGCCTGCCGAAACACGGTAGGCTGATGCCGAATATTCCGTCGTATCCGCTTTCACCACCACCGGAGGCGCCTCCGCCGTGACAAGAGCCTCATCGAGTAGCACACCATCGGATGCCAAAGCAATGACACCAACATTCTTCGACGGCACTTTAGCGGATAACGTTACAGACTGGAAATGAGTGGTATATCCCACAAAGGAAACTTTAAGAAGGTAAGTTCCCGCCTTTACACGGGGTAATGTGAAGTAGCCTTTCGCACGGGTGATATTCCCCGCCACCTGCAAGCTGTCGCGCAAAGCAAGCAACTGAACCGTAGCAGCCTCGATGGGTTCCTTCGTCTCTTCCTCTATGACCTGTCCCGAAACGGCAACAGTGTTTTTCTGTGCAAAAGCAATTCCGGGACTAAAAAGCAATAACAACATCCCGGCTATAAGTTTTCTCATGTGGTATCAGCGTTTATGTTGCGGATACAAATATAGGCACTAATTCCTTATATATAGTTTAAAATATAACACAATTACCTCCAAAATACATCATATTTGCAATTAAGACCCAGATATAATGAGAAATGAAGAATGATGAATGAAGAATGAAGAATTTGGCTGCGCCATGAAAGCATGCCGCAAGGTAATTCTTCATTCTTCATTCTTAATTCTTCATTAAATTATCAGTTGCGGCGTCTAAACAGTCCGTCAATCGTCGCTTTCTTTATGCCGAATTCCAGGCAAAGCACGTTCAGTATCAGGAATATCAGGAAAGAAGAAGAGTCTACAGTCAAAAGGTCGCCCTGCGCCACGCGGTAGAGCATTCCACCGAAGACAAAAAGCACAGTCAGGAACATGGCGTTCCGCGTTGCTCTATTACGTATCTGTTCCGTCTCTTTACTTTCGGACTTTGTCAAAGCAAACAAAATCATCAATGCGCCCATCATCATCAAGAGCTTGGCACACTCTTTATAAAACAACAAGTTGCTATCGGTCACTTTGCCCATCATCGCCATGATAAAGGGAAGGAACAAACCCAGTGCAATCACAAAATATCCAAGCGGACGACAGTATACGGGAAGTAAGGCTTTCATAGATTTAATTATAAAATACAAATTACTAATTATACGTTACAAAGATAACATTTTATTGTCGAAAGAGCTATCTTTGTACCACAATAATTGAAGGAAGCCCTGTTTCCTTCCCTAATTTGTAATTCGTAATCTGTAATTAATAAAATGAGTAGACAAGAAGTAATCCTCTGCGAAGGACTGGAAAACAGCCTGACGCTTGCCATCGAACAATGCCCCCACGATAAGCTCTTCATCCTCACTGACGAGCACACCCATAGCCTGTGCCTGCCGCAACTGAAAGACATTGCCGCCCTGAAGGATGCCGCAGAAATCATCATTGGTGCAGAAGACTTGCACAAGAACCTGGAAACGCTGGCTTCCGTCTGGCAAGCCCTGAGCGAGCAAGGCGCCACACGCCACTCCCTGCTCATCAACCTGGGCGGCGGCATGGTGACCGACCTGGGTGGTTTTGCCGCTTCCACCTTCAAGCGGGGAATTGCCTACATCAATATACCCACCACACTGCTCGCCATGGTCGATGCTTCGGTAGGCGGCAAAACCGGCATCAACTTCAATGGTTTGAAAAACGAAATCGGCGTCTTCGCCCCTGCCGCCTGCGTATTGCTGGAAACGGAATTCCTCCGCAGCCTCGACGCCCACAACTTCTTCTCGGGATATGCCGAAATGTTGAAGCACGGACTCATCAGTACTCCGGAGCATCTTGCCGAATTGCTTTCTTTCGATACTGAAAAGATAGATTACGCGGCTCTCAAAGCAATGGTAGGCCGTTCTGTCCGGGTGAAAGAGGACATCGTGGAGGAAGACCCGCAGGAACATGGCATCCGGAAGGCGCTGAACTTGGGGCATACCGTAGGCCATGCCTTCGAGAGCCTTGCGCTGGCAGAGAACCGTCCCGTATTGCATGGTTATGCCGTGGCATGGGGACTTGTTTGCGAGTTATACCTTTCTTATATAAAGGCAGGCTTCCCGAAAGACAGAATGCGCCAAGTCATTCAGTTCGTCAAAGAGAACTACGGCGGTTTTGCTTTCAACTGCAAGCAGTACGACCGCCTTTACGAACTGATGAAGCATGACAAGAAGAACACTGCCGGAGTCATCAACTTCACCCTGCTGAAGGAGGTCGGCGACATCTGCCTCAACCAAACGGCGGACAAAGATACCATCTTCGAAATGTTCGACTTCTACCGGGAATGCATGGGGGTATAACTATTCCCCCGTTTCCGGTACATCCACTTCCGGCCCGTCCCCCTTCTCCGCCGCCCGTTCCCTAGCCAACGTTTCGGGTCTCAGCATATCGGCGGGGAAGTATTTACTCAACGGATAACGATAAAAGTTCATACTGTCGCGTAAACGGCTTGTCAGCATCCGGTCGGGTTTAAAGTAGATGCGCGATAGTTGCACCTTGCCGGGCAACACGTCATCGGGATGTTCAAACCCTTCGCTCGTTATCGCCACATTGAAAGAGCCCAATCCTTTGATGGTTACCGATTCACCGTTCCGTAAAGCGTCCTCTATAAACTTGGGCAAGTCCACCAGCACGCTTTGAACATCGCCCTCGCTCACACCTTTCCTCTGAGCCATGCGCCGCGCCAAATCATCGGTCGACACGCCGCCACGAACTTGCAAAGTGCGCTGCACTGCATAATATAGTTGTTTCATTCCCTCCTTCGTACGGAATAGTTTCTTTCTCACTAAATAAATCATCCCCATAATCTTATTACTATTTATTTTATAAAAACACTGCTGCTGAATTATCATTCTATCGGTATCACATCGACAGTGGAAATCAGCATGATATATATCCAATCCATGCCGCATTAGCACCTGTCATCCGTATCTTCCCGACCTATCACTTGCCCCCTTCCCGGGCACCATGCACAAGATGGCATCTTATGTTGCACAAGATGGCATCTCATGCTACACAAGATGGCATCTTGTGCACCAAAGGTAGGCAAGTTTCAAATGATATGCAAGGAAGAAACGGTTATTAGATAAATATATTGCAGCCAAGCGCCATTATTCTCCCTGCTATAGCATGCTATTCCGTTTTTTATTGTATATTTGTGGTGTCAAATGTGTTTTAAATACAATCAGCAGGGAAACCTGCTAAAATCTCGTGGCGGGCATTTTTATGCCCGTCTGCGAAGTTCCTATATGGCGGTCTCCGTACCCCCATCGGGAGTGTTAATGCACCCCAAATGCTGGTTGTATACGCGCATTTGACAATGGGACAGGCGGAGATTGCCTATTTGTTTTTATTCCTGCCTTTCCTTTAAATCAAATTATCAACGACCTTTAAAACCAATAGTTTATGGAAAACAACAATCAGCAGGCAGCCACTCAGACAGCCAGTCAAGAACTCCCCAGCATAGCAATGCATCCACGTTATGATTTCTCATCGGAAGAAGAAATGAAAACTTACTATTTGCAATTGGCCAACATCATGAACATAAAATTCGTCGGAGAATTCCCCGAGTTAATAAGTTTAAACTGTCTGAGCCGTAAATTAAAACAATTCATCCATCTGATGCAACTCCTTGGCACACACGAATGGGGAAAAGGCATCGCCGAAATACAAAATGCCTGCGGTGCATATATGCTCCAAAACACCCTGGACCGGAAAACACTTCTACGTACCAACCAGGAAATCGGCCAGCATCTTCAATTCATCATCAGCCTGGCAAGCCACACCGGTTTGGCAAAACAAATGGAAGGTATTTTATATTACCATTACCAGAATATCTTGCAACTCTTGAATAAGTTGAGAGAAGAGCCTGAAAAGCAATAACTTCCAAAATAAAACAGCAAAAAACTGAAAGATTTATTTGCTAATTCAAAATAAAGCGCTACTTTTGCATCCGCAATTCGGGGTATAGCTCAGCCCGGTAGAGTACGCGTCTGGGGGGCGTGTGGTCGCAAGTTCGAATCTTGTTGCCCCGACATAGCTGAGTAAAAAGGAGTTAAGTGATAAACTTAGCTCCTTTTTTAGTTCCTTTACGCCAATAGTAAAGGAGCGGAATTACAGGATTTCAAATCATTTTACCATCCTGTTTTACAAATGTGGTTAAAATATCCCCGTCAATCGGATTTATCGGCATATTATCATACATTTGCATAGATAAATAAACAACAATATCAACACTTAAAGTTTCTTGTGCAAATGGAAGACAAACTGTACAGCTACAAAATGGCTCATGACACCCGTTTTGCCCCAAATCCGCTATTCAATGTCTTGACTTTGGCAACTTGTAAACCGAAAATGAGACTTAATACTAAAGTAGGAAATTGGATTGCTGGGTGGACTTCAAAACACATAGCCCACACTCCTACAAAAACAGGCGAAGAAAGACTCATCTACTTAGCCAAAGTAACCAAGAAACTCACTTTTGAGGAATATTGGGAAGAATACCCGCAAAAACGGCCCATATATACGGACGATAAAAGTGTATTGGAACGCTATGGGGATAACATTTACCAACCCACAGGAGATAATTCTTTTATACAGATAAAAAACGTTCATCATGGTGAAAGCAAGATGATGAAAGATTTAGGCGGAAAGTTTGTTCTTGTATGCGAGGAATTCTACTATTTCAGTTGCCTGTCACCCTTAGAAATACCTACGGAATTACGCCCCAACGTACCAAAAGCACAAACTTCTTACGGAACTATAACGAAAGACGCTTCCGAATTCATTAACTATGTAAAACAGCAAACTCACCTATGCAAATATACTGATGCCAAATGAAAACGATTTTAAGCCGAAAAGGATTTGACTCACAGTATGGCGGCATGCCAAGCCCGATACTACCTGACGGGACGTTACTGTCATTACCTATCCCCTCAAAAACAGATGATACAAAGTTTACGGATTTAGTTTGGTATGGAAAGTCATATTACGACATTATCCATGAGTTGAAAGGGAATAGCAAGATTAAGGAGAAATATTGCTGCCATTTAGACCCCGACATCAGGGAGAGTGTCATAAACAGACCGGACGGATGGCAACCTGTATTCGGACAGGAAGGTTCCTCCTTGAGGCATTTGCAGAAACAAGGCGTTGGAACCGGTGACTTATTTCTTTTCTTCGGGTGGTTTAGGCAAACAGAGTTTGCAGAAGGGAAATTAAGTTATGTAAAAAACGCTCCCGATTTGCATATTATCTTTAGCTATCTACAAGTAGGGAGCATTATTGACTCACCCTATGATGTGCCACAATGGCTAAATCAGCATCCGCATGCCAAAACCGACAGATGGAGACAGCCCAATGCCATTTATATAGCTTCTCCCTCATTGACCTTGCGCCCCGAACTATCCGGAGCAAGATGCTTACAATATTCAGACAAATTGGTACTTACCAAACAAGGATGCAGTAGGAGCGTTTGGGATTTACCCGACTTTTTCAGGAAAATACCTATTACATACAATGCAAATTCATGGAAAGAGGATTGCTTTGTGTCAGCCGCTAAAGGGCAAGAATTTGTATTCGATGCGAATGAAGAAGCCGTAGAGTGGATAAAGAGTCTGTTACCTCGGCTTTAATCTCAAAAGGCGGCTGGCAACTTTGAATCTCCCTATTCGGGCAGTCTATTCGATGTCTGTTCCACGCTCTTAAACTTTAAAGCATTGATATTTGGCAAAAGGAACAGACCTATGTATTTTTTTATCACTACATTTGCAGACGATGCCAATTTATAAGCGTCAGATAGTTACGGAAATAAAAGCAATTGGTATTATTGGCAAATATTAAAATAAAATTATGGGAGCAGCAAAATGGATTGGAGGTATCAACGACGAAGTACGTGCCGCATACCGCCGTTTAGCCTTGAAACATCATCCCGACAGAGTGGCAACCCTGGGGGAAGACATAAAGAAGGCAGCGGAAGAAAAGTTCCAGAATATCAACAACGCCAAGGAACAAATTTACAAGGCAAGGGGTATGAAATAGTGAATAAGCAAATCCCTTTTGCTTATTTTACAAAGAGATTTGTTATATTTGCCATCCATCAATAATATTACATTTAGACTGATTTATGAAGAAAATTCTTGCAACCATTGCATTTGGTTTCACCGCAATGACCGGGTACGCAGCCACTCCCCTCTGGATGCGCGATGTACGCATCTCACCCGACGGTTCGGAAATCGTGTTTTGCTACAAAGGGGATATTTACAAGGTGCCCGCCAAGGGCGGAACAGCTACACAACTGACAACCCTGGACTCATACGAATGTACGCCCGTATGGTCGCCCGACGGCAAGCAGATAGCTTTCGCCAGCGACAGACACGGCAATTTCGATGTATTCGTGATGCCCGCCAATGGAGGAACGGCGCAACGCCTGACTACCAATTCGGCAAGCGAGCTTCCTTCCACCTTTACGCCGGACGGCAAATACATATTGTTTTCGGCCTCTATTCAAGCCCCGGCAAGCAGCGCCCTGTTCCCCACCGGCGCCATGACCGAACTTTACAAAGTTCCTTCAACCGGCGGACGCACGGAACAAGTGCTGGGTACGCCTGCCGAAGCGGTCTGCTTTGACAAATCGGGCAATCATTTCTTCTATCAGGACCGCAAGGGTTTTGAAGATGAATGGCGGAAACATCACACTTCGTCCATCACCCGCGACGTATGGATGTACGACGTACAAAGCGGAAAACATACCAACCTCACCCAGCATGCCGGTGAAGACCGTAATCCGGTGCTGGCTCCCGACGGACAAACCATCTACTTCCTGAGCGAACGAAACGGCGGTTCGTTTAATGTATATTCTTTCCCGCTCGACCGGCCGCAATCGGTCAAAGCGATAACCGATTTCAAGACTCATCCGGTACGTTTTCTTTCCATGGGTAACGACGGAACGTTGTGCTACGGATACGATGGCGAGATTTATACCCAGCAGAACGGCTCCGCCCCGCAAAAGGTACAGATAGAAATGATACGTGACGACCAGCCGCAATCAGCCAATCTGACCTTTACAAACAGGGCTACCTCGGCTACCGTTTCTCCGGATGGCAAGCAGGTTGCTTTCATCGTTCGCGGTGAAGTGTTCGTTACTTCGGCAGACTATGCCACCACCAAGCAAATCACGCATACTGCGGCTCGTGAAGCCGGGATCGCCTTCGCCCCGGACAATCGCACTTTGGCATACGCCAGCGAACGTAACGGCAACTGGCAATTGATTTTAGCCAAAATAGCCCGGAAAGAAGACCCCAACTTCCCCAATGCGACTATTATCAATGAAGAAGTGTTGCTGCCATCCGCTACCGTAGAGCGTACATATCCGCAATTCTCACCCGACGGCAAGGAACTGGCCTTTATTGAAGACCGCAACCGATTGATGGTGCTCAATCTGGAAACCAAGAAGGTGCGGCAGATTACCGACGGTTCAACCTGGTACAGCACCGGTGGTGGGTTCGACTATTCCTGGTCGCCCGACGGCAAGTGGTTCACCCTTGAATTTACAGGAAACAAGCACGACCCATACTCTGACATAGGTCTTGTCAGTGCGGATGGTAAAGGTGAGATTGTCAATCTGACGAATAGCGGATACATGAGTGGTTCTCCGAGATTCGTCCTTGACGGCAATGCCATCCTTTTCATCACCGAACGCTATGGCATGCGCGCCCATGCTTCATGGGGTTCGCAAAACGACGTGATGCTGGTGTTCCTCAACCAGGATGCTTACGACAAATACAGACTAAGCAAAGAAGATTACGAACTGCGCAAGGAACTGGAAAAAGAGCAGAAAAAAGCACAGAAAAAAGATGATGACGGCAAGGACAAAAAAGATAACAAGAAAGATAACAAGAAAGAAGATGATGACGCCGAGGCAAAGGTGAAGGACATCGTTGTGGAACTGAAGAACATCGAAGACCGCATCGTACGTCTCACTCCGAATTCTTCGGACCTGGGTAGCGCCATCATTTCCAAAGACGGAGAAACCCTTTACTATTTCGCCGCTTTTGAAGGGGGATATGACCTCTGGAAGATGGATCTCCGCAAGAAAGACACCAAACTGCTCCACAAGATGGATGCGGGATGGGCTTACATGGAGCTGGACAAGGAGGGAAAAAGCCTCTTCTTGCTGGGTAGCAGCGACATGAAGAAGATGGATATGGCTTCCAACGACTTGAAACCCATCACTTATCGTGCCAATGTGAAGATGGACCTGGCGGCTGAACGCGAGTATATGTTCGACCATGTGTACAAACAACAGCAAAAGCGTTTCTACAACACCAATATGCACGGTGTGGATTGGGATGCCATGAGTGCCGCTTACCGCAAGTTCCTGCCCCACATCAACAACAATTATGACTTTGCCGAACTGCTGAGCGAATGGCTGGGCGAACTGAATGTATCGCACACCGGAGGACGTTACTATCCAAGCGGACAGAGCGAACCGACTTCAAGCCTAGGACTGCTCTTCGACTGGAACTACGCGGACAAAGGGATGCTTATTTCGGAAGTGATAGAGAAAGGTCCTTTCGACAGGGCCAACACGAAAGTAAAACCGGGTGTAATCATCGAGAAGATTGACGGTACGGAAATCACTCCCGAAATGGATTATTACACCTTACTTAATAATAAGGCAAAGAAGAAAACTCTCGTTTCCCTTTACAATCCTCAAACCAAAGAGCGCTGGGAAGAAGTGGTAATTCCCATCAGTAACGGTGCCTTGAGTGATTTGCTTTATACCCGCTGGGTGAAACAGCGTGCTGCCGACGTGGATAAATGGTCTAACGGACGTCTGGGCTATGTCCACATAGAGTCAATGGGTGATGATAGTTTCCGTTCCGTTTATTCGGACATCTTAGGAAAGTACAACAACCGTGAGGGCATCGTCATCGACACGCGCTTCAACGGTGGCGGTCGTCTGCACGAAGATATAGAGGTGTTGTTCAGCGGTAAAAAGTACTTCACACAGGTAGTTCGCGGACGTGAAGCCTGCGATATGCCCAGCCGCCGCTGGAACAAGCCTTCCATCATGCTGACGTGCGAAGCCAATTACTCCAACGCACACGGTACGCCGTGGGTATACAGTCACCAGAAGTTAGGTAAACTGGTAGGTATGCCTGTTCCGGGAACCATGACGAGCGTTTCGTGGGAGACTCTGCAAGACACATCACTTGTTTTCGGCATTCCGGTGATAGGTTATCGCCTGCCTGATGGCAGTTATTTGGAGAACACGCAATTGGAACCGGACATCAAAGTGGCCAATGCGCCTGAAACCATCGTCAAAGGTGAAGACACACAGTTGAAGACGGCGGTGGAAGAGTTACTGAAAGAGCTGGATAAAAATAAGTAAGAAAAACAGGCCTCGGTGATATGGATTTACTCGTCCATATCATTGAGGTGTATTTCCAACGCTTTTACCGAAATATAAATCTCGTACACTGAAATGGTTAGCGAGATAATCAGCAATATCAAGGCAAGGCCGAAAATATAGACCGAAGCGAGGTAGAGCCGGATATAAATAAAAAACATGCTGACTACGCACAGTAGTAAGCTCGCTATACCTGACACCTGCATGGCCCGTGTCAGGTATAGTCGTTTTCGCAGGTTGGCAATCTGCGCGGCAGTCACCGAAGAATGGTTCTTCTGATGCTGCTCTTTCAGAGTACGTACCAGGCTGGCGTATGACAGGAAACGGTTGGTATATGCCAGCATAATCAAGGAGATTGCCGAAAACAGCAAAGCGGGGGTAGTCAGATCTATTTGCATAAAAGTCAGTTTCTAAATTTGTATCTGCAAATATAAACGAAAGAATGTAACGACATGTTTATCATCGGAAGATAATACTTTCTATATCTCGCTTTTTTACCTTATCTTTGTTTCCTGAAAAAACCAACCCTCTATACCTATGTTTACTGACCTGCTCAATTCCTCTTATTTCGCCCTTTTCCTCATCGTGGCCCTAGGCTTCATGCTGGGAAGAATCCAAATCAAAGGATTGTCACTGGATGTTTCCGCTGTAATTTTCATCGCCCTTCTCTTCGGGCATTTCGGCGTTATCATTCCCAAAGAACTCGGAAATTTCGGCCTTGTGCTTTTCATCTTCACCATCGGCATCCAGGCGGGTCCGGGTTTCTTCGACTCTTTCCGAAGCAAAGGAAAGACACTTATCATCATTACTATGCTGATTATCTGCTCCGCAGCGCTGACGGCGATCGGATTGAAATATGCTTTCGGCATTGACACACCCAGTGTCGTGGGACTGATAGCGGGTGCACTGACCAGTACGCCCGGTCTTGCCGTAGCCATAGACAGCACCAACTCTCCGCTGGCATCCATCGCTTACGGCATCGCTTATCCGTTTGGCGTAATCGGGGTTATCTTGTTCGTAAAGCTGCTTCCCCGCATCATGCACATCGACCTGGAGAAGGAAGCACGCCGTCTGGAAAAGGAGCGCCGTGGTCAATATCCCGAACTGAACACCTGCATTTACCATATCACCAATACTGTTGTCTTCGGTCGCAGCCTGGCGCAAATCAACGCACGCGCCATGACCGGTGCGGTAATCTCCCGCCATAAACATGGAGAGCAGATATCCATCCCCACCGCACACACCATACTCCATGAAGGAGACTACATACAAGCCGTAGGTAGCGAAGATGCCTTGAACCAACTCGCCACACTGGTTGGCGAAAGGGAGGAAGGCGAATTACCGCTGGTAAACACACAGGAAATAGAATCTCTGCTGCTGACGAAAAAAGATATGATAAACAAGCAATTGGGCGACCTTAACTTGATGAAAAACTTTGGTTGTACGGTGACGCGTATCCGTCGAAGCGGTATCGACTTATCCCCTTCACCTGACCTCGCTTTGAAGTTTGGCGACAAACTGATGGTGGTGGGCGAAAAAGAAGGTATCAAAGGATTGGCACGCCTGTTGGGAAACAATGCCAAGAAGCTGTCCGATACAGATTTCTTCCCTATCGCCATGGGTATCGTACTCGGGGTGTTGTTCGGCAAACTAAACATTTCCTTCCCCGGTGGCTTGTCTTTTTCTCCCGGACTGACGGGTGGCATCCTGATGGTTGCCCTTTTCCTGAGCGCCATCGGCAAAACGGGACCTATCATCTGGTCTATGTCCGGTCCTGCCAACCAGTTATTACGCCAGTTAGGCCTTTTGTTGTTCCTTGCCGAAGTAGGGACATCGGCAGGAAAAAACCTGGTAGCCACTTTCCAGGAAAGCGGTTGGCTGTTGTTCGGAGTAGGCGCCGCCATTACGTTGGTTCCTATGCTGGTAGCCGTTCTTGTCGGTTGGTTTGTCTTCAAAATCAGTATCCTCGATTTGCTGGGAACCATTACCGGCGGTATGACCAGTACGCCGGGACTTGCCGCTGCCGACTCCATGACGGACAGCAATATTCCCAGTGTGGCATACGCAACCGTATATCCTATTGCCATGGTATTCCTCATTCTGTTTATACAGATAATTGCGACGGTGGTTTAAAAGATAAAAGATTTATTTTACTTTTGTAGCGGGAAATAAGACTCTTAACCACCGTAATTCAACGAATACAATGAAGCAATATATCATTTCCGCCCCCGTTGGCTTGCAGGCTTCTATCCAGTTGCCCGCTTCGAAAAGCATCAGTAACCGTGCACTCATATTGCACGCTCTTGCTCATGGTAATATCACTCCATGCAATCTGAGCGATTGTGATGACACCAACGTCATGATACGGGCGCTTGACGGTCATCCCGAATATATTGATATTCTGGCTGCCGGAACTGCCATGCGTTTCCTTACCGCCTACCTTAGCGTAACGCCCGGAACACGTATCATTACAGGTACACAGCGTATGCAGCAGCGACCTATCCGTATTCTGGTAGATGCGTTGCGTACTCTCGGCGCACAGATAGAATATGTAGGGAACGAGGGATATCCGCCATTGCGCATCACCGGTACCGAACTGGAAGGGGAAGAAATTTCCCTTGCCGGGAACGTGAGTTCGCAATATATATCCGCTTTGCTGATGATAGGAACTGTTCTCCCCAAAGGCCTGCACCTGCACTTGACAGGTGACATCATTTCCCGCCCCTACATTAACCTGACATTGCAACTGATGCGCGATTTTGGCGCAAAAGCCGGATGGACTTCGGAAGACAGTATTACCGTAGAGCCCGGTGGTTACCGTGATGTGCCTTTCACCGTGGAAAGTGATTGGAGCGCTGCTTCCTACTGGTATCAGATACTTGCACTCGAGGGTATTAAAAATAATGGATTAAAGATGAAAGAGGGAGAAGAAAAGAATGAAAAAGCGGTGTCCCCAGAAATTGAGTTATTGGGTTTATTTCCCCACAGTTATCAGGGTGACAGTCGCGGCGCAGAAGTCTTTTCGCATCTGGGCATCCACACCGAATATACCGCCCGGGGTGTAAAACTTACTAAAACGGGAACTCCCGTAACTCGCCTTGTGGAAGATATGGTAGACATACCCGACCTTGCACAAACATTTGTCGTAACTTGCTGTCTTATGAATATTCCTTTCCGCTTCACCGGATTGCAAAGCCTCAAGATAAAGGAAACCGACCGTATCACAGCACTCATCACAGAACTGCATAAACTGGGATATGTGGTGCGTTCCGAGCAAGACAGCATCCTGATGTGGGACGGCGAACGTTGCCAGGCAGAGAAAAATCCTGTAATATCAACCTATGAAGACCACCGCATGGCAATGGCATTCGCTCCCGCCTGTCTCGTATTCCCTGAAATCCGCATCGACGAACCGCAAGTGGTTTCCAAATCATATCCCGCCTATTGGGAAGATTTACAGCAAGCCGGGTTCCATATTCATGCAATATCTAAATCGTAATTTTGCTGTCAGTAAAACAATATGTATCTTTGTCCGTTCATTAAGATGGACACGTTTTTCAGAGAAAGGAAACTCATGTGGATACTGATTATTAGTCTGATTGTCCTTGCCCTCGTAGCTGCCGTGGCAGGAACACTGCGCAACCGGAGTCTTCAAAAGAAGATTGACCGGGGCGAGTTGGATGCTATGCCCGAAGTGAAGGAAGTGGATACGGAATGCTGCGGACAACATGAAATCTGCGAACGGGACAGCCTGCTGGCTGCTGTAAGCAAAAAGATAGAGTATTACGATGACGAAGAGTTGGATAAGTACATCGGTATTTCCCCCGAAGCCTATACTCCTGAACAGGAAGATGAATTCCGTGATATCTTTTATACCATGCAGGATACTGACGTTGCCGGATGGGTGCGCAGCCTGCAACTACGGGGTATTGCATTGCCCGACAACATAAAAGATGAGGTGTTTCTGATTATAGGGGAGCGCCGTATCACTCCTCATGCGTGAGCCCTCTCCTTGATAAACTTTTAATTTTTAATTCTTAACGTTTAATTGAACAATGGAGCTCCTGCAATACACATTCTTTCAACATGCTCTTATAGGCAGTCTGCTGGCAAGTATCGTTTGCGGGCTCATTGGTACGTATATCGTGACCCGCAGGCTGGTGTTTATCAGCGGAGGACTGACGCATGCTTCTTTCGGGGGTATCGGCTTAGGACTCTATACTGGTATCTCACCTATCCTATCAGCCGCAATCTTTGCCGTGTTGTCAGCCTTCGGAGTAGAGTGGCTCAGTAAGCGGAAAGATATGCGCGAAGATTCCGCTATTGCAGTGTTCTGGACATTGGGAATGGCATTGGGTATCATGTTCACTTTTCTTTCTCCGGGTTTTGCACCGGATTTATCAGCCTATCTTTTCGGTAATATACTGACGATAACCATAGGAGACATTGCACTGCTAGGTGGCCTTGCCCTTGTTCTTGCCCTTTTCTTCATACTATACCTTCGCCCGATAATCTATGTAGCATTCGACCGCGAGTTTGCACGTTCTCAAGGTATCCCCGTGCAGTTATTCGAGTATATATTGATGATGTTCATTGCGCTGACTATCGTAGCCTGCCTGCGGATGGTGGGCATTGTGCTGGTGATTTCATTGCTTACCATACCACAGATGACGGCGAACCTCTTTTCACATCGTTTTCATCGCATCATCTGGTTGTCTATCGGCATAGGCTACCTTAGTTGCCTGGGGGGACTGATGATTTCATTTTATCTCAACGTGCCTTCGGGTGCCGCCATCATCTTCTTCTCCATTATTATTTATGCAGTTTGCAAGGCGGGAAAAAGTTTTTGGTAATTCATTGGTTTATAAGATAGAAATCTGCTTAAAATGGCAAATCGCCATATAATATATCTGTATCATCATTAACCATATATGAACATTGCGAATCTATTAAATTAATATCTTTTATTTTAGAGCGATACTCGTGAACGATATGGACATTCTCTAATTCTTCTCGGCGATACTTACTGATTTCTAAATATTCTTTCTCTTGTTCAATACCCAAAAAACGTCTATTCAGCAAATTTGCAGCAATACCTGTTGTGGAACTACCGCTAAATGGGTCCAGGATCCATTCGTTCTGTTTTGTAGATGCCATAATGATACGTGAAAGTAGAGCTAATGGTTTTTGTGTTGGGTGCTTACCGCAGCTTTTCTCCCATGATGCGATAGCCGATAATCGCCAAACATCAGTCATTTGTTTACCCTCATTTAAATATTTCATCAGGTCATAGTTAAAATAATGTGGTTTCTTCTGGCTTTTACGTGCCCAGATGACGAACTCGGTACTATATGTAAAATAGCGACATGAAATGTTAGGTGGAGGATTGGTCTTCACCCATGTCACCACGTTGAGGATTTTATAACCTAATTCAGTCAGGCAGTTGGCAACAGAGAAAATGTTATGATATGTGCCGGAAATCCATATTGTACCATTATCTTTTAACTTTCCGCGACAAAGATTAAGCCACTCCATGTTAAACTCCATTAATTCCTCTGTTGTTTTTCCCTTGTCCCATTCGCCTTTGTCTACACTCACAATCTTTCCGCTTTGTACGCTGATACCACCATTTGAAAGAAAATATGGTGGATCGGCAAAAATGCAACTGAACTTGAAATCAAATTCACGAAGCAACTTACAACAATTGCCTTGAAGAAGTGTAAAGTTTCGATTTGGAGATTTGAAATAAGACTCAATCATTGTCTGCTCCAAATACGTTATTTACTATTTCATCCAACATACCATGTTTCAACATATAAAAATTGAGAAGAAAATCCAAATGTCTGAATCCCTTTGATAACTGATTGGAAGCCGTTGACCAACATTTACCATCTGTAACAAGAGCGAAATCTATTCCTGCCGACTTTAAATCATTCTGGCGATTAATGTAAGAGTCAATGATTTCTTCCGGTTTAGAGCCTTTATCATTGTAGAAATTAACTTCAAAATTAATGGCTCTCTTTTTCATGACATCCAGCAATATAAAGTCGGCTTTTCGATTGGCTATATCTTCAGAAATATCAAATCTATATTTTTTTAAGCCCTTGAATTGCTTTTGTATCAAAAGTTTCAATTTATATTTGTTACAAATCTTCTCAAACAAGGGCTGACAAGCCAATTCAAATGCTTTTCCACCTCTGTTTTTGCGTCCATTGGAATCCATACCCACTAAAACTCCTACAATATAGTCTAACGTGCTCTTCTCAATTATATTTTGATACAAATTTTTCAAACCCATTTGAACAAAAAAATCATAGAATATCTCTATGTTCTTTTCATCCAATTGATTTATTCTTTTTGAGAAACTATAAACCAAATGATCTGCACCATCCAACTCATCTTGAATTATCGTTAGCTTACTTTTCCCCTTGTAAAGCAGTTCTCTTTCACCTTTAGCTAACCCAAACAAAAAAGGAAATAACAACACGACATTAGGCAGTTTAGAAATAAGGAGGACAAATTTGTTTTTGAAATTATCATCCTTACAACCTATCAAAATATCCATAGCATGGATTTCAACCAAGAAATCTTTATAGCCGTCAACATTAGTCCAATCAACATAATAGTTGAAACCTCTATTTGTTGATAATATGTTATCAGTGAAGATTTTCACCAAGTTTTCAGTGTTCTGATTTAAGAATGCCATTACATAATATATTTAATATTCAAAATTATAAACCGAAATTATCTATAGGGTGCATTACCGTATATTCATAGTTCCTTATAAGAATCTCTGCTAATTTCCCCCTCTTTGAAGGATTGGCATTAACACTACGTGAGGCGTAAACCCTTTCAATTATAAAATCTCGATACAACTCTTCAAAAAATGTATCATCAGGATTATGGGTACTACAATCAGAATTGCTAAGCATCATCCTACAACCATATTCTGATAATCGGGCAAAAAATTGCCCCAAACGTATTTGTTCGGCATCATCAAAATCTTCTCTTGAATAAGATGTGAAACTTGAAGTGGCGCTAAGTGGACGATAAGGGGGATCGAAATAAACAAAAGTATTACCGTCAACAAATTGTTCTATTTGACTGTAGTCACCATTAAATATTTCAACATTCTGCAACACTCTACTATCTTCCATAATTAAATTTTCATCACAAATGGTTGGATTTGCATACTTCCCAAATGGTACATTGAAATACCCTCTAGAGTTAACGCGATGCAAACCATTGAAACAAGTGCGGTTTAAGAAGATGAACATGGCTGTCTTTACAATATCATCATGTCGCTCCATATTATACGACGTTCTTATGTTAAGGAAATACTCCCTTTTCATTTCTTCACCATCGAGTTGTCTAAACTCTGTTTGAAACCTTCTCAACTCCTCAATAAGAGGTTCAGGAGTATATTTCACCACCCGATAAGCAGTCGTAAGATTAGGATTGATATCATTAATTATCGCACGCCCCATATTGGGAAACTTTTGCAGCATATGGAACAACATTGCACCACCACCTACAAAAGGTTCTATGTATGTAAAATCATCCGCCTCATCAAGATCATAAGGAAGGATATGCTCAAACTGAGTTAACAATTGCGTTTTACCACCAGCCCATTTTATAAAAGGTTTTGCCATTTTAATTTCTATACTCTATTTTTGTTTACGAAAAGCAGATGATTTATTGCTCCAATATTTAAGCACTAAGCTACCTGAATGATTACCCCTAACACTAGTTACATAAAAAAGGTGTATCTTTTATATTTATCTGCATATCGCAGTAATTATACTGCTACAAAAATAGACAAAAATACCGAAAGTCATACAGAATCTTGCAGGTAAAAAGTTGAACTAAACAGTTAGTTGCATTTCCCCTAATTCGCAACATTCTTTTTGCATTCTACACTTCCTTTCATTTCTTTGTTATATCTTTGCTGTAGAAATTAGTTCACACCACAGATTGATTGCACAGATTTATGCAAATTAGTCTTTGCAAACAACGTGCATTCTGCGGTGGATATCAAAAACAAGAACAATGGAAATCAAAATTCAGTCATTAGACCAGATTCATGAAGCCGCCCGCCAATTTGTGGAAGCTATGGGCGACAATACCGTTTTTGCTCTCTACGGAAAAATGGGAGCCGGAAAAACAACATTTATCAAAGCGATTTGCGAAGAGCTTGGGGTGTCTGACATCATCACCTCCCCCACTTTTGCCATCGTCAATGAATATCGCTCCGATGTTGCCGGTGAACTGATTTATCATTTCGACTTCTATCGTATCAAAAAGCTGGAAGAGGTTTACGATATGGGATACGAAGATTACTTCTACAGTGGCGCGCTTTGCTTCATTGAATGGCCGGAGTTGATTGAAGAACTTCTGCCGGGCAATACCATCAAGGTTACGATTGAAGAAGTAGAAAACGGGGAACGGAAGGTTACATTGGAGGACTTTGAATAAAGTTCCCCAATCCCTCCTATGCTGCTTCTAACCTCTCCCCCATTTTAATTATTAATTTCTAATTTTTAATTCCCAATGAGCCAATACATCGTACAAGGTATCTTTGTCGTTGCAGGTATCATCTCTTTGCTGGCGGCACTTCTCGACTGGGACTGGTTTTTCACAGCCCAGAACACACAGTTTGTCGTGCGCAATGTAGGCCGAAAGCAAGCCCGTTGGTTCTACGGTGTATTGGGCATTATACTTATCTGTACGGCTATATTCTTTTTCTTGAATACGCCCGAAGCCAAGTAAAACAAAAAAAGTCTTATCCAGTATTTGTACGAAAGTAGAATGCGCATCCTCTCCCTATACAGAGAGAAGATGCGCACGATACAAATGTTTCCAGATTACTCTCAGGAATAGAAAGATTATTATTTCATCCGGTTACTCATCTTCCAGAGATTCGGTATATTCCATTTCACCTTGCACGATGAAAAGAATATCTTCCGGTTCATAATCACCTATTTCATCCTTATGAGCCTCCTTGATAATGTAGTCCACGATTTTTCCGAGATCAATGTCGATATATCCTTCAGCATCGGGCTGCACATCAAGGATGCCGCTGGTGGAATAATACTCGTCAATCAAATCGAGGAAATAATAGAACTCGTCGTCAGAGAACTTCTCCTTCAACTCTTGCGGCAAATAGTTTTTGATGTACTCGATGGTCTTTTCGTCATCGACATCATTCTTCAAAAAATCGTCTTCCAGTCCCATAACTTTATTGTTTAAAGGTTATAACAACGCTTTTATTTTAGCAACGTATGCAGGTTTCTGCGCAGAACCAACTTGCTTGTCCACCAGTTCACCGTTTTTAAAGAAAAGTACGGTAGGAATATTGCGAATACCGAATTCAGCCGCAACATCACCATTCTCGTCTACATCACACTTACCTATGATAACTTGTCCTTCGTATTCTCCGGCCAATTCATCAATGATAGGACCTACCATCTTACAAGGTCCGCACCACGGTGCCCAAAAGTCAATCACTACAGGTTTACCTTCTGCCAGGATTTCCTTGAAATTGTTGTCTGTAATTTCTAATGCCATTTCTTTAATGATTAATTATTAATTGTTTAATGTTCACTATATCCGTCATTTAGAGCAAAGATAACTAATTTATCCGAAATCCAAGGTCGGGACGCTCTTTTAAATAAGAGATAAGGTCACGTCCCACTGAAAGTTTTATCGGACGGGATATCAAATCGACCGTCATCTTGCTATCCGGGTCGGTAACTTTGAAATAAAGTTCCGTCGTTCCGGGATGTTCTTTTGTCAGTTCGGCAAGTTCGGTAACCAATGCCTTGTTCAGTACACTCAGCGGAATAAGAATGGTTATCTTCTCAATCAGCTTTTCTTTGACGTCAGGCAGCAACTCCATCGATGTTATCTTAAGTTCCAATTCATCTTGCCGCCATTGTTTGGGCTGGCACCGCGCTTTTATATAAAGGAAGGTACGTTCACCCAAATACCCCTGATAAGTTACCCAGTCGTTACCCCAAAAAGGAAGTTCAGCCGAACCGGAATAGTCTTCTATCTTGGCAATGCCGTAGGGATTACCGTTTTTACTGATACCGCGACGAACGGAAGTAACGATGCCTCCCATCGTAATTTCACGCCCTACAAGTGCTGTTTTATCTTCCAATTCCGACATGTGAGTATTGCAAACATGTTCCAACACTACGGAATACTCGTCCAAAGGATGGGCGGAAAGATAAATACCAACTAAATCACGCTCACGGTTCAAGCGGTCAAGGTCACTCCAACGCTCTGCCAAAGGTATTTCGGGGGTAGCTATATCTACCACATTCTCACCGCCGAACAAGGAATTGGCAGCTGCCGCCTTGTCAGCCTGATAACGGTTGCCATAACGCACCAGAGTTTCGATGAAGACCTCGTTCTTGGAGTTCACGGCAAAGTATTGTTCACGTTTCAGTTCGGGGAAACTGTCGAAACCACCTGCCAATGCCAGGCATTCGATATTCTTCTTATTGCACGCGTTCAGATTGACACGTTGCACGAAATCAAAGATACCGGTAAACGGGCCGTTCTTCTCACGTTCTTCCATAATACTCTGCACGGCGCCTTCACCCACGCCTTTAACGGCACCCAGACCGAAGCGGATGTTACCATCGGTATTTACGGTAAATTTCAGGTTCGATTCGTTTACATCCGGACCAAGAGTATTGATACCCATCGCCTTACACTCGTCCATCAACTTAGTGATATCGGTAATGTTCGATAAGCTTCGGCTCATCACGGCAGCCATATATTCTGCCGGATAGTTGGCTTTCAGGAAAGCTGTTTGATAAGCAACCCAAGAGTAGCAGGTAGCATGAGATTTATTGAACGCGTATGAAGCAAACTTTTCCCAGTCGGCCCAAATTTTCTCAAGGACTTTCGGATTATGTCCGTTTTTCTGTCCGCCTGCAATGAATTTCGGCTTCATGTGATCCAGTTTATCACGCAACTTCTTACCCATCGCCTTACGCAAGGCATCGGATTCACCACGGGTGAAGTCCGCCAACAGACGGGACAGAAGCATGACCTGTTCCTGATAAACCGTGATACCGTAAGTATCTTTCAGATATTTCTCCATGACAGGAATATCGTACTCAATGGGTTTACGCCCCCATTTACGGTCGATGAAGTCCGGGATGTAGTCCATAGGCCCCGGACGGTAAAGGGCATTCATGGCAATCAAGTCCTCGAAAGTACCCGGCTGCAATTCACGCAGATATTTCTGCATACCGGCGGATTCAAACTGGAATGTTCCGATAGTCCGTCCGTCGCAATATAATTTATAGGTAGCAGGGTCATTGATGGATATCTTGTCGATGTCCAACTCCATCCCTCGGTGTAAACGTACATTTTCTACAGCCTCCTTGATGATAGATAATGTTTTCAGTCCCAGGAAGTCCATCTTAATCAAACCGGTATCTTCGATGACTGAACCTTCGTATTGGGTAACAAGCATCTTTTCGCCTGTCTCCTTATCATCGGCCGTACTAACAGGTACCCAATCAGTGATGTCATCACGGCAGATAATCGTACCACAGGCATGCACCCCTGTACCGCGTACGTTACCTTCAAGCATCTTGGCATACTTCAGCGTATCCCGTATCAAGGGATCGGGGGACGCTTCCGCTGCCTGCAACTCGGGTACGTATGCTATC
>ULTJ01004399.1_pt1 | contig 45165 bp, 42 predicted proteins | sample 1957491 | NCBI WGS metagenome assembly ULTJ01 (sample SAMEA4835731, study PRJEB28245) | human gut metagenome | biome: gut microbiome; material: fecal sample | place: Denmark | collected 2008 | reverse complement strand
CTTCCGAGCGCGGATTGTCGCTTGTTACAATAACAACATCTGCAAGTTCTTCTGCAATTGCTCCCATCTTAGGACGTTTAGTTGCATCTCTGTCACCGCCGCAGCCAAATAAGCATATTAATCTGCCGTCGCTTGGCGTAATATCTCTGGCAGCTTTCAAAACATTCTCCAAACCATCCGGCGTATGTGCGTAATCAACTATTACAGCAGGTTTGTTCACGATAACTTCAAACCTTCCTGCAACCCCTCCGATTTCTTCTAAAGTCTTAATTGATTTTTCAATATCCATTCCTAATGCGAGTGCTGTAGTGAGTGCTGCAAGTACATTATATACAGAGAACATTCCATTCATCTTCAGGTTAACCTTGTATTCTCTGTCCTTAACTATACATGTAAAAGATGCTCCGCTGTGGTTAAATACAACATCTTTAGCTTTTATATCTGCATCATTTTTAATGCCGTATGTATAAAGGCTTACAGTAGGTGAAACTGCGTTAATAAATCTCTCTGAATATTCATCATCTTTATTAATTACAGCAAAATCTCCAGCAACAAGGTTTTCAAAAAGAATGGCTTTCGCCTTGAAATAGTTATTCATGGTGATGTGAAAATCTAAATGATCCTGTGTTAAATTTGTAAATACAGCTCCGTTAAAGTCGCAAAAATCAACCCTGTGCTGTGCTAATGCATGCGATGAAACTTCCATAACAACATTTTTGATACATTTTTCGTTTATATCTTCTAAAAGTCTTTGCAGTTCAGGTGCCTGCGGGGTCGTATGCTTAGCGTCATGATAAGTGTCGCCGGAGAAAAATTTGTGTCCAAGCGTGCCTATAAGAGCACATTGCTGTCCGTTTGCTTCATAAAGCTTCTGTATAAGGTGTGTTACTGTTGTTTTTCCGTTAGTTCCTGTAACTCCTATAACGTTGAGTTTTTGAGATGGTGAACCGAAGAAAAAGTCTGAAATCTGAGCAATAATTTCACTTGTATTTTCAACAACAATCTGCGGTGCGTCAAGATTAAGACGTCTTTCAACAACAAATGCTATTGCGCCGTTATCAAATGCCTCTTCCGCATATTCATGACCGTCTACATGTTCTCCGGTAAGACATATGAATAAATCATTCGGAGCAGTCTTCTTTGAGTTATATGAAATCCCCATAATCTCATCAGACATGTTGTCCATATTTACAAGCTCTACATAATTGATGTTATCAATAAGTGTTCTTAATCTCATTACTTTTCCTTTCGTTTATTAAATCTTTGCAGCTTTGTCCGGCTGCAAATTAAGAATATGAGAAATCTGTGTTGAAATCTCTTTGAAAATTGGAGCTGCAACCGTGTTGCCCCAAATTTCACCACCCTGAGCAGAGTCAACAATTACATAAATTAAAACTTGCGGGTCACTTGACGGCATATAGCCTACAATAGATGTATAAAGCTTATTTGTATATCCGCTTCCGTTTTCTTTTGGTTTAATTGAAGTTCCTGTTTTTGCAGCGATATTGTAACTATCAGATTTAATCGGCGACTTACCTCTATTTATACTTTCAGTAAGTAATTCTGTAACAACTCTTGCGTGCTCAGGCGTCATAACTTGAACTTTTTTTATTTTTATAGCTTCTTCTTCAGGTGAGTATTTAATAACATGCGGTGTTACTCTTACACCGTCATTAGCAATTGCTGATACAGCAGAAACCATTTGTATAGCAGTAACTGAAGAACCATAGCCGTAACCCATAGACGCATGGTCGGAAGCATCCCAGCGTGCAGGTGACTTAAGCAAGCCTACTGATTCACCCGGTAAGTCAATACCTGTCTTTTCCCCAAACCCGAATTTCTTAAGCATATTATAATACTCAAATCTGCTCATCATCTGTGCTACAAGTACAGAACCGACATTGCTTGAATGCTCAAATAAATATACCAGATCAATCATACCTGGATTAGGATGTCTATTATAATCATAATTTTTAATTGTCCACCAGCCTACCTTGATTTTTCCGGTATCGTTAATCCTTGAATATTTATTAATTTTACCGAGTTCTATGGCTGAAGCTATTGTAATCGCTTTAAAAGTAGAGCCCGGAGGAAAAACGTCAGTTAAAGTCCAATTTTTTGTCTGAAAACTTGTAGCATTTTTAAAGTTATTCGGGTCAAAGTATGGATAAACAGCATATGCAAGTATTTCCCCGTTTCTAGGGTTCATTACAATTACGGCTCCCCTGTGAGCTTTGAATTTTTCTATAGCCTTCATCAACTCTTTTTCACACACATGCTGCACAGCAGCATCAATCGTCAATGTAACATCCTTGCCTTTTACAGGCTTTGTTGCAGCTACAGGGTCTGTAGAAATATTATAAATAACTTTACCCTTAGGCGTCATCTCAAAATTAGATGTCTTTGTAACGCTTTCCAGTGTATCTTTAGCAGTCAATTCAACTCCGGAGGCTACATCTGCATCAAAATTGTAATACCCTAGAATATGTGCGGCCAGTGTTCCCTGAGGGTATGTTCTAATACTTTTTTTATCCATCGGGATTTCTCTGAGGTTTAATTTTGCAATCTCATCCCGTGTATGCCTGTCAACATTCTTTTTTAGCGATATTACAGAAATATTTTGTCTTAATTTTTCGGTTAAATCAATCTGAGATATTTTTAATATTGGAGCGAGAATTTTAGCAAGTTCTTCCGGTGTATGCACAAAATCTTCTTTTCTGGCAAAAATATCATAATAAACAGTATCTGTTGCAAGCTTAATGCCGTTTCGGTCATATATGTTACCTCTCATAACAAAAGAACTTGCACGCCTCTGATTTTTGGCCTTAACCCTAAAATGCCTTACATCTAATACTTGAACAGAGAAAAGATATACAATAAAGAGTAATATAATTATAAGAAAGCCACCCTGAATCCAGATAAGGCGTTCTGAAAAAGTTTTATTCCTATTAGTATTACTGCTTCTTTTTCTCATACATCTCCCCATGTCAATAATACCATAATAAAAGTAAATATAAAAGAATGTAACAAAAGTACAGTGAGCATGTCATGGTATTTAGTGTATTTTTTACACCGAATAGCCGGCAACCAGTTAGGCTATTTTTTAAGTGTACAATTAACATTTTATCCTCAATGCTTTATGAATACTGGATTTCACAAAAGTTAACAAAAAGAGTTTTACCCTCTTGACTTTTTATTTGATATGTAGCATAATGAAATTGTTGAATGAAGTGTAAATAAAACACTTAATGAAACAGAAAGTTCACAGAGGTGATAGATATGCAAGTTAATAGAATATCAAATATAAATTTAATAAATACAAATTTCAGAGCAAGTGCAGTTTCTAAGGATATGGAATCACAGAATGCTATATTAATGTTAAGAGATCCAAAAGCATCAGTTAAATTCCAGCAGAATCAAGAATTTGCACAAAATGCAGACTCTGTAAATTCTAATCCGTTGAAAGCTCTTGGTTACAAATTATACAGAACATTCAGCATGATTCGTGAAAATGACCAGATGCCTCAGAATGATGCAGCTAAACAATTTGTAGCAATGGCATAATTGGAATTTTAACATTTACCATAGAATACACACACTTTAAAAAAATCTATAATATAATACACACACATAATTTAGCGGTAATTTACGTAATTATCGCTTTTTTCTTGTGCTATATTTTGCTTTATCCTATAATTGCTCTGGAAGGAAGTATATTATGAATTATGATTTTAGATTGGCAGAAAAGGCATTAGAAAAGGAATTTGAAAGAGTTAACGATATAAGGGACTTTAATCAGAGGAAAGTTTTAAAGGCATTCTTTGATAATAAAGTTGCTCCTGAGCATTTTTATACCGTATCAGGATATGGGCACGATGATTTAGGCCGTGAAGTGCTTGATAAAGTATTTGCACAGGTTTTTTGTGCAGAAAAAGCGCTGGTACGTATACATTTTGCATCTGGTACCCATACTTTAGCCTGTGCATTATTTGGCAACCTGAAATACGGTGATAAACTTCTTTCTGTAGCAGGAGCACCTTATGACACTATGCAGGAAGTTATCGGAACTGCGGGCGATGAGGAAACAAAGCGTTCTTCTCTTATAGGTAATGGAGTTTTGTATGATGAGGTTCCGCTTGTAAATGGAATGGATGTTGATTTTGCAAAACTTGAAGAAATGGTCGATGAAAAAACTACTATGGTTTTAATCCAGCGCTCTAAAGGCTATTCTACACGAAAATCTTTATCAATGCAGACTATTGGCAGGATTTGTAATATCGTAAAAGCTAAAAATCCTGATTGTATTTGTTTCGTAGATAATTGTTACGGAGAATTTGTTGATAAACAGGAACCTTTGGAGGCAGGTGCAGATTTAGTAGCAGGTTCTTTGATTAAAAATCCTGGCGGTGGAATTGTGGAAGCCGGCGGGTATATTGCAGGAAAGGAACTTTTGGTTGAGAGATCTGCCAATCGATTGACTGCACCTGGAATTGGTAGTGAAGGCGGGGCTATGTTTAATCAGCATAGACTTATTTTTCAGGGGCTTTTTATGGCGCCATCGATTGTTTCTGAAGCTGTTAAAGGGGCTATACTTGCTGCAAAAGTATTTGAGGATATTGGTTTTAATTCTGCTCCGCGCTATGATGAAGCAAGAACTGATATTATACAGAATATAATATTTGGTAAGCCTGAACATTTGGAAGAGTTTTGTAGGACAATTCAATCTTTATCACCTGTAAACGGATATGTAACACCAATTCCAGAATATATTCCGGGGTATGAGGATCAGGTAATTATGGCAGGGGGAACGTTTATTGAGGGCTCTACAATAGAGCTTTCGGCCGATGGGCCTATGCGTGAACCTTATGTTGCGTATATGCAGGGCGGGTTAAATTATGCGCATGTAAAGATTTGCTTGGAAGAGATTGTAAAGAAGCTGTAAGTAATTTATTTCCCCCCCCCTTTACAAAAAAAATTTATCATGTAATATAATAAATGTAGAAACTCTTGTGGGGGTTTAGCTCAGCTGGTAGAGCACCTGCTTTGCACGCAGGGGGTCAGGAGTTCGAATCTCCTAACCTCCACCATTTAAAACAAATGGAACTATTAAAATCAGCGCCTTCGGGCGCTTTTTTAATGTTTGAGCGATTGGCTTGTAGTGCAAAATCATAACCGTTACATTTACCCCTGTTTGCAAGGTATTGAGGGTGTGAAGAAATTATTTTTTGCTTGAATTCAGCGTATCCTAACTCCGCTATTCCTTGTTTTGCTAACTTAACCAATTCTTCAATATTTGCGTAAGGTTGCTTGAAAATCACATCAACTTTTCTGTTGGTGATTTTTACACTCAAGTAAGTCTGTCTTACAATATCTGCAACCTCTTGAGCCGAAAGTTCGGTGGCTGGCAAGCTTGCTCTGCCGCATAAATCAAGGATTTTCAGCCCTGTGTCTAAGAAATTTGTGTTTGCTTTGGTGTGGAGTTGAAGTTCTGCCATGAGTCGGCTGAGTTTTACTTCATAATCATTTTTGAGGTTAACCCATAAATCGTATTCAAGGATATTGTTGACTTGGTCTAGGTACATCTTTTTGAGTATATCTTTACAGTTTTCAATCTCACCGTTGATACGCTTTACTTCTTGCTTGTGATATTCTTGTTCATCACCTACAGCCATTTTGAGAGAGAGTTTAACAAGTTCTAAAACGTCGGGCTTTAAACCTATTCTTTTGAGGTGCATTCTTAAAGCTTGCGTTAGCTGTGTTTCTGAAATGTAATCAGTATTCGGACAACTTCTGTCATAGTGAGAACATCTGTAGTAGATGTTACCTTTTTGTCTTTCACCGCAGAATGCATAACCGCATATTCCGCATTTAGCAATTCCGGGATAGAGAAAATCAAAGTTCTTACGCACTCTTGAACGGCTTGTTTTTAGAAAAGCAATCTGAACTTTATCAAACAACTCACGACTCACAATCGGAGCGTGTTTGCCTTGGTAAATAATGCCGTTACAATTCATCTGTCCGACATAGAATACATTTTTTAGCATGCCTTCTAAAACGCATTGGGTAATTTTAGGTCTATCAGCTTTGTAGTAATAACCTTCTAAAAACAGATGTTCACATAGCTGACGGAGTGAGAATTTACCAGTTGAGAAGAGTTCAAAAGCCCTACGAATGAATAATATTGTAGACTTGTCGATAATAAGTTCTTTTTTAGCACCTCTTAGGTATCCATAAGGCGGTTTAAATGGCCAGTAACCCTCCTCAACCGCCTCCTTTAAACCTTTAGAGATTTCCTCGGAAAGATTATCAATGTAGTTTTTAGCCATGAGTACCTTGATACCGTGGATAAACTTATCGTGAGATTTTGAATTTTTGCTGATGACGGTACTTTCCTTGACAAGGTGGACTTCAAGGTCGTAATCTTCAAGAGTAACATAGTCCTTAAAGTTTCTATACAGTCTATCAGTCTTTTCAACAAGAACTGTTTTAATATGAGGGTTATCTTTTAAGAAGGCTAACATTGCATTGTAGTTAGTTCTTCCTGCTTTCTTTGCTGTTTCAGCGTCTGAATACTCCTTAACAATCTGAAAACCTTGTTTAAGTGCGTATTCTTTTAATAGTTTCAACTGAGCAGGAATAGAGAACCCTTCCCGTTCCTGTTCTCTGCTTGATACTCTAGCGTAAATTACAACTTGCTTGTGTTCCATAATTTTATTCCTCAATATTCAGTTACATTCTATTTTAATTATTTACGGTTTTCCAAAAAAGTAAATAAAGGTTAGCAGACAAAAACTCCACAAGAAAAAACATAAAATGTAGAAGAGTTCTCAAAATAAGGTCGTTTGGTAGTGCTACAAAGTTATAGCTAGTGATAGTAAGGCATACAGACAATACCAGGAAGTCGTCTAGGTGATGTTTTGCGGTAGTTTAATTGGTCGGTTAATCTTCGGTCGGAAGAAGTAAAACAAACTGTTCTTTTTCGTAGCTCAAAATTCTTAAATACATTTTGTAAGAGGTTAGTTCCTCATCCTCATTGTATGGTAGGTCAATAAAGGGTATGTCTTGTTTAATTATTGTGATATGTTCGTCAAAATCGCCATTGTCGTTGTAATCTTCTGCGTAAACTTCCATGAAACCGCTGTACTCTTTATTCAATACAATATCAACCGTGTAATAAGTTGACTCATATTTACGGAATCGTTCTAAGATTTTCGGCATGTAGCTAATAACATTGTCAACGATCCAGTAAGTCTCTAAAGAGCGCTGAAAGTCCATGACACCGTCTGTATAAAAGAGGTTGTTGCAATACACCCTTTTAAAATACTGAGTTGTACCGTGATTTCGATAATAAATTTCTTGTGCGTCTTGATATGTCAACATTTTCCACCTGCTATTCTATTTCGGTTACTATCATAACTTTTTTACCGATTTGCTCATACATATCAATAATATAATCTTCGTCAATAGCCTCTTCGACTATTTTTGTACCGTCAGTAAATAATACTAAATATCTGTTGAAGACTACATCATCATTGGGGTTTGGCATTTTAATATACTCCGTAAAATCTGAACTTAATTTAATTTTTTATCATTTTTGCAAGAAGTAAATAGGTTTAAAGAAAAATTCATTGAAAAGTTTTCTAAAATACGGATTAAATCATATAGCAAATATTTTCTTTAAGAGTTTTAATATGTAATAAAAGAAAGGAAGGAAGGTTTAATTATGCTAGGTTTAATGCACTCTGAAGAAATGTTTGATAAAGAAATAGATGCAATGAAAGCTTTTTTCTACAGTTTAGGAAGAGATAATTTTTGGAAAATATACAAGCTTTTATATAATAGTGAAGAAAAGATAACTCAAGAAACAATTACAGACGCAATTAGCAATACTGCTGTTTATAATGATTTACAGTTTATGAAGTTTATAGGCTTGATAAAAGTAGAAAAAGTGTACTGTAATGATAGAAGATATAGTCAACCAAGTTATTATTATTACCTAAATGAAGATAATAAAAACTTGAATTTTTCTGAATTTATTGAAGAAAAACAGGCTAGTATTATAAAAAATAAAATAGAAATAGAAGGGGAGACTATGTATGACGTGCTGATAGATGTATTTTCTTCAAAAGCACGAAATTCAAATACACTTAAGCGATATCAAAAATATAAAGAAATATTAAAAACAGATTAAGGATTTCCTTATTCTGCTAATAGCTTAATCGGAATTTTGAAACTCAAGTATGATATGAGTTTCAGGGTTCCGATTTTTTGTACAATAAAAAATTATACATTAGCCTCTTGTGTAAAATAATTCTTGAAAAAAGAAAAACATAAAAGAAAGCGAGGTAAGAGAAATGATTAAAAGATTTGAAATTAACGGTATCATCAAATGGATGAAAAGTGATTATACAAAAAGTAATAGGTTTAGAACTAGAATCATGATTATTCCACCAAGTTCAAAATTTTTCAGTAAAAAGACTGATTTTATAACATTTTGGGGAGATATTGCACAAGAAGTGGCTGAGAGATGTAAACTAAATGAAATAATCTATGTAGAAGGTGATATTCAAACACTTTATAGTGCAAGCTCTTCTAAAATAATACTTACAGGTAAAGCTTTTAAAACAGCTCAAGAAATATTGGCGTTAAGTTTACTAAAATCTTAAATTCAATATATTTTTCTTTCGTACATTGAAAATCAAATAATTAACACTTTTTATTTAAATCTTGTTGGCTAATCGCTTTGTGCTCAATAAAGGAGGTGGTGCAATATGACGGAGGTTTAAGAAATGAACAAGGCAAAAAAATGAGAAGAGGTCAGCTTTAGTGACACAGAAAAAGAAGAGCTCAAACAATTACTCGAAATAATTTTACACAGCTTGAGCTCAACCTAATGGGGAAAATTCCCCTACAAAAAGTCCTTAAAATACAGGCTCTTTTCAAGGACAGTATACTACAAAAAAAGATTTCTATCCTGTAGTAGAAATCTATAAGGAGAATTTTATCATGACAATGAAAGTTAAAATTGAATGTCAAGATAACAATGTGGTTAAAATCCACGCATTACCAATAGCGGAGGCTATTAAAAGCATTGATAAAGAAGACAGAGCTATGTTAGAAAAGTGTAGTTTTGTTGATTTTGAAGGTGCTATCAAAAAATACAGTAAGAAATTAGAATTTTCTGAATGTTACGACATACTGCAATTGTACCTATCAACGGTTTTACAGTCAGTTTCTGAACAAAACCTTAGAGAAAAAACCGTTGTAATTATGATTCCAAAAGAATTACATACCTGTACTAGTTATTTGCGTCAGCAAATGTTCGTATTCCAAAAAGGGATGAGCGTTTTTCAATTGGTCGTAAATAATGTGTATGAGCTATTAGTTCAATACAATGGGGAAGTTGATTCAAATGACATAACTTGGCACCCTAATATTTTAGGAATAGTTGGGGTAGATTATGTTGTTAAAGACGATAGCTATTTTAACTTTTGGAAAGTTCAGAATCCTAAAAAACTTATTACTGCGAAATAATTGGTAATATCTTTGGAGCGAGGGAATCCTCGCTCTTTTCTTTATTAGTTCTTATGAGGTAAATAATGACAAAATATATAGAAAACAAAAACTGCGCACTCCACTTGTGCGATACGGAAGATGAGGAATGGAGCGTTAAAATTGCAAACTACGGATTAAGTCCACTTGTTGTAATAAATGAAATTTTAGCAACAAGGAATAAAGAAGTAACTACCCAAAAACTACTCATACGCTTATACAAAGAATCGGAGCCAAACATATCTTATACAGTAAAAATAAGCGGAGAGGATGATATTGATATAAAATCGTTTGTGAGAGCTGTGCATAAAGACATCATTGGCTTATGGGAAGACTTTAGCAAGAAGACTTTTAACATTTTACGCCATAAACTTAGCATGTGTGATTTTAAAATTGATGTATATAAAAATATAGGACACCAGTATTCAATTCCAGTATATATTCTAGGGAATAAGCTTTTTAATTATGAAACTAATCAAATTAAAAACCACCTAGCTGTACTGGATGAATTACAGTTAACCGAAGGAGAAAGACTCCAAATTATGGCGTTCAGCTCTCCTAAAATTCAGATTTATGAATCAGAAAACCCAAAACAAATTTTATCAGAGTTTGTAGAAACTATGCTAAAGTTCTTTGACGACTCAGCAGTTATCGTAGCAATTGGTGTGTGTTTGGCTATTCCTTTTTACGATTTATTTATTCAACACGCTCAAGGCTTTCCTTACATAATGCTTTACGGCGACTCGCAAGCAGGAAAAACCGTTTTGTTGCACACATTAGCCTCAATTTTTGGAATAATTAACCATACAGAGCTTACAAGCGGAACATCAACAATAAGAGTCATTAGAAGAGGATTATCAAGATATAACGGTTTTCCTCTTTTTATTGATGAAATTGAGCATAAACGAATTGAAGAATATGAGGACTTAGGTAAAGACAGCTTTTCGGGAACTCCTCGCAAAGTGTGTTCAAAAGACTGCGGAGAAAACGTAACAGAAATTAATACAACTTTCTGTGCTACAACTAATCACTTTTTTGAAAATATGACTTTTGCAAATTTTTCAAGATGCATTTTAGTTAACCTTCACGCTGAACAATTCAACCTCGAAAACTTCCCCTATTTTTCAAACGAAAACAGAGAGAAACTATCGGCGATTTTACCCTTAATCTTATCCTATCGAACAGAAATTATTGAAAGATACAAAACGCAGTTTGAAATAGCTAGGAAATATTCTAACCGCAGCAGGCTTTGTAATAATCTTGCAATTGGGATGTCTATATGGTCTGTGATTAACGATATTCTTGAGGTTGAAGTTGTTAATACTGATAACTTGGCGAAAGAATATTTTGAGTATTTTCAGCGCTATGAAGATACAGAGCTGAAATATTCAGACATCTTTCTTAGTACGGTGTACCGCTTATTCAATGAAGGACAACTTGTATATGGTAGAGATTTTGTTATAACGAGAAATCAAGTTTTGCGCATAAATCTTAGTAAATATTGTACGATTTTTAACAGTTTGAACAATAAACAAAAACTTAACACCGCACAATTAAAGCTTAAAATCGGTAATGACAGTCGGTTTAATTTTAACGCTACAGATTTAAGACCAATCGGTAAGGCTATTAAGGTTAATATTGCCGACAACGATACTCTCTTAGATATTAAAAATCATATCAGCGCAAATACAGGGGGCGAGGATGAGTAAAGAAACTATAACAGATTTTTATATAAGGCTATCTTCTAAACCGCAAGAAAAAGGGATGTCTAAAACTTTTCAAATCAAAGAATGTAAGAAATATTGCAAAAGCAAAGGTTACAAAGTTCGCAATATTTACTATGAAAACAAAAGCGCTAAAACTCCCGATAAAAGACCAATTTTTAACGAACTGATAGCAAGGCAGAAAACAAAAGATAGAGCGGATGTTATTGTTGTTTATGCACTTAACCGTTTAGCAAGAAATCCTGTAGATTTTTATAAAATCAGAGAGCTTATTGACAAGCATAATACGACTTTTGTGTTTGTTCGGGAGTGCTTAACTGTATCAAAACCTTTTAAGGCGCACGAGAAATACTTAACTAGTATTCTAGTTGCTACAGCTGAATACGAGGTTGACGCTATGACAGAAATTCGTATGCGTGGCTCGTTAGGACGTGCTTTGAGCGGAATTCGTCCGACTAAACTCAATTATGGTTACGGAAAGCGCAACGGTAAAGTTGTTATTATTCCTAAAGAGGCGAATTTTGTGAAACAAGCTTTTACCTTATATGCTACAGGCAAATACTCGCTCAACACTTTGTCTAATGAGCTTTTTGAGCTTGGTTATCATTACAAAAATCAGCGCAGCGGTAAAATTCCACGAGCCAGTTTGGCAAGTATGCTTAAAAGTATTTACTATACTGGAAAGTATTACTATCCAGGACATGAGGGAATTATTCAAGGCAAACACAAGTCGATAGTGGATGATGAACTTTTTAATCAAGTTCAAAAGGTTTTAAAAAAGCCTTCAAGTGAAATCAAGGAAAAGCACCAGTTTTTGTATAATGGATTGATTAATTATAAGGAAACTGGCGGTTTGATGAGCGGTGAGGTTAAAAAGGGCGGTAAATATATTTACTACACCGCTCGCAATGCGGATAATTCTTGTTGTTGCATTAATGAGGAGATTATTACGGAAAATGTGCTTAATAGGCTAGAGCTTATCAAGTTAAACAATATTCCTAAAAGTATATCAAACGAGTTTTTAAAAGAACACATAAAGCCAATATCACAGGCGCTTAATACTGCAAAAAGAGCGGTAAGCCGTCAATATCATGAGGAGTTGAAACTCAAGGAATATGTTGATACGAACGGAATTGAAGATACTGATTTTATTGAGTCAGAGTACGCTGAAATTAAAGAAAAGTATAAGGATGTTTCAAGTAATATTCAGATGTTAGAAGATAAAATATCAGCGCAACAATCTAATTATCAAGAAGTCTTAAACATGAATCTTGCAGAAGTATTTAAAAAGTTAAACCTTGAACACAAGCGACAAGTCCTAGAGCTTATCAAAAGTAAATTTGAGGGCGATTGTGATAAAAAGGTCAAGATAACCTTCAAGTCTGCGTTTAGAAAACTTCTACAAAAATAATAGGTTCCTTTCTCCTCGTTTGAGGCAAAGCCACGCTATAACCAGCGTGGCTTTTTTATTAAGAACTTGTATTATTTTGGGTGAAATGCTTTTAACTAAAGTATACTATAGGAAAAGATTTTGGCTCAAGTTTTGTATTTTTAGGCAAAACAAGGGGATGAAGTGGATATTTTATATTTTTTGACTCAATATAATAAAAATCACAATTTGTTTCATATTTGCTTAAAATTTTTTTTAACTCTTTTAATATATCTTTAAAATATTTTCTTTTTTTAATCCCACTCCCCCAAGCTAATAAAATATTAAGTTTTTTATTCGATTCAGAACATTCTTTAAAAACTTTTTTGATACATGCTAAATTCTTTTTATGATGAAACTCATTAAGCTCTTTTGGTAAATCGTTGGAATCAGTTGCAACCAAAGGATATAAATTGAGTAAAATAACACTATCAAACTCTTTGTTGTTCTTCAAAATCTTATTTAAGCGACAATAGGTACAGTCGGGATTTTTAGGAGTTGCAGAACTTGGATTAAGCCCAATAAAAATTAAAGGAGCGTTCCCCAATGTACCTAATACATATCTATATGCGTCATGTTTCCAAAGGTATTTAGTAATTTTAATATTATCAAAGTTATTTGTCATTACCTCTCCCCCATTTTTATGCTTGACAAATCATAATAGTTCATTAGGTATCGCATAAAGTACTGTTTCGCTTAATTTTGGCGAATAATGCCCGAGTCTGAAAGCATAATTTTTAAGATTATCTTTTAAATAAAGTGGGATGTTGATAAAATCCTCACTTGAGTGATAAATAGAAATTGCCAATTGCGGACGGCATTTTGTTATTGTCTTGATTCCACCCTTAAGTGCAGCAAGCTCCGCGCCTTCAATATCCATTTTGATAAAGTCAGGCAGCACATTTCGTTCTTCACAAAATTTATCCATTGTTGTAACATCAACGATTCTGCTTTCCCAGTTTGGAGAATTTTCAGGACACTTTTTCCCTGTAATTTCTTCCGCAAAAGAACCGCCTAAGTGAGTCTTATTAATACAGAACTTGATTTTCTTTATGCTATCACCGAGTGCTAGTGGTATTATATCTAATTTATTATTAAGTATAAAATCTTCAACATAAGGCTTTCTTACTATATCATATATTGCTTCAAATCCATATGTTTTTTTGAGGTTAGGAAGCAGTTTGTTAAAAGCAATCACATTGAAACCATCATTTAAACCTAGGTCAAAAAGTATTTTAACAGCCCCTTTATTTATTTTTTCCAAATACTGTTTTCTATAAACATGATAGGTATGACACCTGTTTTCTCTTGTTTCATAGTGATACTTTTCAAGAAATTCTGGTTCCAATATATTTTTTCTTATCTTAAAAATATTATCAAACAGCTCCCTATCATCTGCTTTTTCAAATATATCAATTACATTTTTGTAATTTTCATCACTTAATATTTTTAGATTGTTACGATAATAATCGCTCACAAAAGCACTCTGTTCAATTGCAGGAATATCATATATATCAAAAAGGTTCATTATCTTGTTTTTGTCAGTCTGCGTTGCCATAATCACCAAGTGGCAATCCAGACTCTGGTCTATGAATTCTTTTAAACTCCATACAGGGAGATTATTAAAATCCTTTTTAACCATGTTATCAATAAAACCCAATACCATTATTTTAGGTTTATAAATAGCTAAATCTTTTAAAATTCCTTCACCTGCCTTGCAAGCCCCAAATATAACAACATTACCCTCTTCTGGAACCCTGTCATATAAATCTTCAAATAATTTGTCTTTTAGCATTTCTTCTCCTTATATAGTTTTAACTTTAATGTCAATAAAATCGTTACTGTTCAAAAATCTTTCAATCTCTATAGCTCTTTCCCTGACAGAATTAACAATAGTTATAATTATTTCGTCCGGTTTAAGTTCTCTTAAATCTTCGGGTAAAAAAATCTTATATTGTCCGATAAATTTGCCTTGCTTATTTGGATTTTTATCAATGATTCCAATAATATTTGAGTTTATAATATTGTATTTTCTGATAAATTCTTCAAGAAACAGGCTTGCCCCCCAAAAAACTATTTTTTTATCATTGTGAATTTGTAAATACAGATTAGTAAACTTAGCCCCTTCAATTATTGCATTTAATGCCGTTTCTCTGTTCATTTCAAACAAAATATCGGTATAGAAAGGTGTTTGCTCTGCATAATACCAAAATTTTTCATAATAAAGCTCAAGTTTTGAATTCCAGGGTTTTCTAGGCGAGGTATAATGAATAATATAAGGTTTTTCTAGTGCCGAATTAATATCATGTAAATAATCGCCTCTAAGAGAGTCTGTAAACTTTTCATTCCAAATAAAAATACCGCAGCAAAGATTCCATCTGCTTGGAATAAGTTTTGCTTTTCCTTCAAAAACCATATTTAAAATATCCTGATCAGGATAGAGTAATTTTTCAGAGTTAAAAGCTTTTTCTACTAAAGTCTTATATTCATTCTTATCAATAATCGGAATATTAAACATAATCATGCCGGAATTAAAATAATCTTTTTCATTCTTGAGTTTTAAATAGTTTTTGATATGCTCATACCGTTCCTGAAATTCCTTATGGTGTAGAATTTGAGCTGTAGCATCTTTGACAGCAAGAATTTGTTTGTTTTCAAAATCAATATCAAATAATTCTTTTAACGAACTATTTATAATAATATCCGTATCTAGATAAAGAACTTTTTTATATGCCGGCATCAAAAGCGGGATAAAAATGCGATTATAAATCTCAACCGACCAATTGTTCATAGTTTTTAAATTAATTGCCGGAAAGTTATTTAAAATAAAATCTGATATATCAAAAAATCTAAGACTAAAATTTTCAGGAAGCATCTGCATAAGCAGTCTGTGATTATTACGCGTTATGTCGGAATTGAATACAACAATATCATATTTTTCATCTGAAGTAGAATTTTGAATAATAGATTGAAGAAGGGGCGCAAAATATTTGCAATATTTATCGTCAAAAGAAAATACAATTGAATAGCAGTTTCCTTCAAATACCGGCTTAATCATCAAGCTTTCTTCTCTTTCCCATTCCTGCTTTTGCGGAAAAAGTTTTGAAAGAGTAGTTTTAAGATTTTTTCTTGCTGCATAATCAGTGTCTTCTGTATCGTTAATGCATAAAAGTTTAGGTTTATATTTCAAAACAGCTTCTTCAAGAGAATATTTAGATTCTAGTTTAAGATATAAATTTTCAAGACTAGTATGGTAATACTGTTCTGCTATAGGAGGATTAAGCTTTAACATTCCTTGATTGTTATTTAGCATATAAAGACTGAAAATAATTCTCTGAATAGTATCAGGGGTTCTAAATTTTTGTTGTATTAGTTTGTCAAATTCAGCAGAAAAAAACTTTTTACATGCGCTAAAAGTACTTTTTCTATATGCGTCAATGCAATGAGAAGGGTCAACATTGTCAATGTCCAAATTTTTTTCAGATATTTTGTTAAAAAGATTTTGAGTATACAAAATTCTTTGGGTATATAAATTATTAGCCTCCGACCATTTGCGCGTTCTTAAATTTACTATGGGATTGTTATTTTTATCAAAAAAATCTTCCGGCCTGACAGGAGAAGTAAAAAACATATCGTCATTAGCATATAAAAAATATTCTGATAAGCCGGAAATATTATCAATACAAGCTTCTATCGCAGCACTGTTAAAACAGGGCAGACAATTTTCCGGCATAATATCTTTATGATTAACTATCCTTATCTTAGAATTATTTATATCGAGCCATCCTGGAATTTGTCCATCCGTCACAATAAAAATCCTGTTAATCCATGGGGCAAACATCTGAACTGAACGCAAAGAGAACTTTAGTTCATCATTGTTTGAATACCTGCAATTGTTATTTTCAGACGAATTAGTAACCCCGAGTTTAGAAGCCCAAAATTGCTTTTTTTTCTGCCATTCTGTATCTTTGTCATCCACCCATAAGTAAACCAAATCAATCTTTATATCTTGCAAAATGAAAGCTCCTCTTCAAAAATATTCGGCAGTAATTCAATACTTGGATATTTTTCTCTAAACTCTTCTTTTAACGACTCATAAATAGCCTCATTATTAGAAAGCACAGTTAAAATCACCCCGTCAGGTCTTAAATCATTTAGCGACTCAGGGGGGAAAATTGTATAATGGCTTATCTTTTTACTCCAAGAGCCCGAGTTTCTGTCAATTATTCCTAAAATACTCGGATTAGCTTTTTCTTCTTTCTCCAAAACCTGTCTGATAAACAGACTTGCACCCCAAAGCATAACTTTTTTATCGCCGATAAAATTCCTTAGATACTCAGGTGTGATGTAGTCTTTTCTTAACGCTGAATTATAGTTCTGCCAGCCATCTATTTTCTTGAACTCTTCTAAAAATATTTTGTAATCTTCATCAGTACAAAAACTGATTTCTGAGCGGATATGGTTAATAACAGCCCTTCTAAAAGCCTGTTCGTATTCTTTAAATAAACCTTTATTTACGAGAAAATCTTTTAAACAAAGACAGGATTTAACAACATCAATTGCGTATTTTGAGCGATAGTTTGCAAGACTTCCGGGACGGTTAAAACGATAATTGATAAGCTCTTTATTAAAAGCAATTATTTTATCAGCACAAACAACAGAACTATGCACAAAAGCTACATCCTCATAAATTCTCAAAGGTGGAAATTCAAGATTGTTTTTCTCAATAAAACTTCTTAAATACAGTTTATTCCAAGGCATAGGAGTAAGCAGACAGAAAATGTCGTCCTTGAAATCACGTCTGCTGAATACTGTTTCAAGCGGAGTTTTATCAAGGTTAATTGGGTTGTTAGGGTTTCCGCTCTCTGTAATATTACCTTCATCATCAACTTTTCTTGAAGAACAAACTGTTATTTCAGCGCCGAATTTTTCGGCTCTTGTATACATTTCTTCCAATAGATTAGGTTCAAAATAATCGTCAGAATCAAGAAACTGAATATATTTACCCTCTGCAAGTTTTATACCGTGATTTCTTGCGGCCCCTGCTCCTGCATGGCGCTGTTGTAGAATCACAAACCTGTCATCTTTACGCTTATATTCCTGCAAGATTTCTAAAGATTTATCTGTCGAGCCGTCATCAACGCAGATAATTTCAATATCTTGAAAAGTCTGATTAAGAATACTATCAAGGCATTTTCGTAAATATCTCTCTACATTGTAGATGGGAATGACTATTGAAATCTTTGGCATACTACTTCTCTCTTTTTCATAGTTTCTTTGCGTAACATGACAACAAGTTGTTAATTTATGATAAGTATACAATCAAATATGATAATAAGTCAATCATTAAATAGTAGAAACTTGACACAAATTAATCTTTTTATAAGAATAGGAATAAAGTATACTGATGTTGAGAGGTAATTATGTCAACATTAAGTATGCAAGTTGGAAAAAGGATTAAGGAGCTTAGAGAAGCAAGGAACTTAAAACAGGTTGAACTTGCAGAATTGATTGATATGGAAGCTACTAACTTGAGCAAACTTGAAAAAGGCGCACACCTTCCAAAAGAAGAAAATCTAAACAAAATCACATCAGCTCTAAAAGTTGATATTAAAGATTTATTCGATTTCGGACATCTTAAAACTAAAGAAGAATTGTTAAATGAAGTCAATGCAATATTTGAACAGTCAACTGTTGAAGAAATAAGATTTTTTCATAAGATTTTGATGTCTTATAAAGAGTTAAAATAATTATCCTAGCTTTAAACTCAACCCCGAGTTAGGCTGCATAAACCCAATATCAACCTTGCCCGAAAATAATACATTATAATCACGCAGAACAGCGAGCATATGCTCCAACGAGCCTTTAGTAAAGTAGTTTTTATGAATACTCTGTTTTGATTCCACCCTTTCATTAACCGATTTTCTAGCTCTGTAAATTGTAACGCTTTTGTTTTCATCAATCGCACGAACTAAAACCGCTCTTGCATAATAGCGGTTAAACTCCGAAAACGCCACCATATCACGAATATTAGAAGGTATCTTTTTACCGTTTATATCCCTAGTTTTAAAGAAGTTCGGAATTAAATCTCTGCGCAAGCTACTAACATCCCCCTTTTCAAAATTGGCTTTAAGTATTCTTTTATACGTACAAACAAAATCGGGTTTGATTGACTTTGGAATATAGACTAAGCCGTTCTTAAAATCTCGCTCAAGTTCAGTAATCATAATCAATCGCGTTATGTCATCTAGGTTTGGGAAGTAGTACATAAAAAATTCCTTAACTATCTTATACAATAATTTAAGTGGGGTTGTATTTTTTGCATTTATAGTACATAATATAAGTGAGGTCATTATTACCGAATTCCTTGGATGATTCCAAGGTCCTTAGATTTAAGGGTTATGTAGGTATATTGACCTCAAATTTTTTGTGAAATTTTGCTAGTTTTAAATAACCATAAGTTAAAGTTCTTATACCCCTTGCGCTCTGTATTGAAGATTAAATCTTCTTTTTGTATCTTTTGAGCTAAATATTCAGCAAATGCTATTTTATGTGTACTTGCGTCTGGGACTAAATGTCTTTTGTTGTAATGAAAACCTATTGCACCCATTAATAAATCAGAAAACTGTATCAAGTCATAAGTATTTGAATTAACAAACTCTAATGCTCTTATATCAAGACCTTTATCTGTTTCAATATTGCCCAATGTATTTAATTTATGATTGTCTTTTTTGAGAAACTTTTTAAGAGTATCTAACCTAGTTGGCTCACTATTATTTCTACGGTCTAAGTAGATATAATACGGAACATCTTTTTTAGAATTTTGTCTTAAAAGTTGAAAATAAAACTTGTAAAAACCGAGTTCAGGGTCTTTGTTTTCATTGGCTTTAAGGTCAATCTCTTTTCGATCAATAATTATACAGTTAAATTGAAGATTATACTTGAAGAAAATGTCAATAAACTTGCAATACTGTGAAAACGTCTTTTTTGATAAGTTTTTCCAGTTGAATTTTGTAGCTTCATTCCAACCGTTTTCCTGCTTAAACTTTTTGCATTCAGCAATAACTTGATTGTATGTAATTTCATCAACCCAAATTCCACCAATCAACATATATCTAGCTTTATCAGTATTGCTTTCATCAGCGAAAATGTAATATTTCAACTTTATCCCTCGCGAATACAGATATTGTATCATGAATGTTATGTTATAGTACATTCAATTTTTTCTAATTTTAATTTTTCGAAATTTATACTTTCAAATACTGGCATTATTTGTAAATAATAATAGTAGTGATAATCTTTGTTTATTTCATTTGATAAAATTTTCATTGCTTCATCATTTTTATCAATAAGAATATACGCTGCAGCTTTTTCAATGGTATCGTCTTTTAAATTAAAAATGTATTCTAAATTCCCTCTTGTAATAGATTTATTTAATTTTTTCTTGGCTAAATTATAATTAATCCTCAGAATATCATTATTAATATCAACATTTGCATATCTAATTCTATCATTGAACAAATTTTGGCATATATCATATATCTCTTGATACTTCCCTAACTTTAAAAAATTGTACGTTAAAGTTGTGTAGTCAGTTGTTATTTTTTCACTTTCTTCAAAATCTCTATGTACAATCTCTAAGTACTTATTTTTATCTATTTTAAATAAAGCTTCTTTATAAGCACTAATATTTGATAATATTTTTGAGTCGGGTTCATTATCAACAATTTCACAAATTTTATTATACTCTTTGTTATATAATAAGTATTCCAAATAGTTAGCATAATATCTTTTACGCCATTTGTTTTTTGTTTCAAATAAATTTTTGTCAACATTTTCAAGTATTTTAATAGCTTCATTTAGATTTTTAAAATTACATAATGTAACATCAGCTTTTTGTATATGATATGAAATGTTAAATTTATTATCAGAATCGAAGTGGCTAAATATTTTTACTAATTCTTCATTATATTTGAGCATAGAGAGTTTTTTTATATATTCTTGTAAATACAACTCATTGCGTTCATAAAAACAATTGCCACCATAATATTCATCATATAATTGCTTCATCTTTTTTATTGTATCTTCAGGATTTTTATTCTTTTCTGCCTCTTGAAATAATAATTCCATTTTTGCATCATAAACGCAGGTTGAATAATAATCTTTGTGTTCAATATCTTGTATTATTTGATTACAAGTTTCAATAACTTTATTACTTTTGTCTTCAAATGTATAATGCTTAACAAAATTAAGTTTATCTATGTATGCATCATTTGTTGATGTTGGTTTAAGGTTAATAGAACGATTATATAAATCAATTACTGATGAATATATATTGTAATTGTGTTTTACCAGTGAAGCTTTAGTTTCTGCTAAAAAATTAATAATATCGGTATTATTTACATCTAGTTGCAAGGCATTTTCTAATATGCGTACTTTTTCTGTAACAAGAGGTGTGATATCAGCTTTTTGTATTAACAACGGAATATTAGAATCTTTTTTATGCCTATTGTTGTATTGTATTAACTCATCAATTAATCTTATCGCATAATCACTTTGTTTTAATTTTATATAACATTGCATCTTCAATCTCATATATCTATTATACTGATATGAAGGTAATTCTCGTTCATTTATTTTCTTGTCTATTGTTTCAATTGCTTTATTATATTCCTTATTTCTAATTAATTCATATACATGTATTTCTTCTGGAGTTTTTGATATATCTTGATTGTTATTTTTCATAATTTTGAAATTATCTTTTTCTTTAGTAGAACTAAAGTCCTTTTCTATTTCATAATTATTCGGATCACTAAAAGGTAATGAAGATAAACATTCGTTTATATCTTCGGCAATTATACTATCATTTATAAATTTTTCTTTTTGTTCTATAAAGAACCTTTGTCTTTTTTCCAGTTTTACTTGATGAGTTGCACCAAGAGGTATTATATTTTTTTCTAAGACTAAATGTGTTAATTCTGCACAAAATGAATCAAAATTATCAATTAAAATATAATATACTTTTTCTTTTTGTAATAATTGTTTGAGTTTTGGACTCAATTGTTCATTTTCAAAATCTTCTTTTCTTATACACCAATAAATACCATTGTTTAAATAATCGGGTGATGAAACTAATTTTATTAATTCGTCCATTATTGAATTGTCATAACCCGCATATCCTACTACTATCAATCCATAATTTTTAAGAAATTCTTCAAATTTATTTTTCATATTTTCACTTAAATTTTGAGTTTCTTTTTCGGTAGATTGAAGCGTATTAAACAAAAAATCTCCATGCAATTTAATAATTTTTGTTCTTTTTGATGTTATACTTATATTTTTTATAGAAGAATCATGGGGACATACAATTGGTCGTTTAATATCAGCAAAAGATTGTTCCAACAAATCATCAAAATTTGTAGTAAAAAATGTTTCAATATTACCACTATCTGCTAATCTATTTAAATAATGATATCCTATTGAAGGCTCTTTATCATTTACTTCTAATTCAATAAAATTCCTTCTTTGATTAGGTAAGTCATATATCTTTCCAAAAAATGAACTATATTCATTATCGGGCTTATACCAATCATAATGTTCTACTAAAAGAGCTTTTTTCTCCTGTAATGTCACATCAGAATTATTGCATATTTTTTTGTAAAAAAATTCTCGCCATACATTCACCAAATCTTGCCCTGTCCTTATTCCCGAAGATTTTGAAGCACCTGCCCCTAAAAGCATACAATAAAGAGATTGTCTTTCATCTGTTTTATTTTTTATAAATAATGCTAATTCCTCTACTAATCTTTCTTTATACTTAATATTTTCCATACACACTCCACAATTTAACAATTACCCAACATGATTTTAGCATTGAAATATAAATAAATTAAGCAATTATAAACTTTTATTAAAACCAAAGTTCTTTTAGTAAAATCTCCTTATGTAATAAGCCTGCGCTTACACAAATCGTTTAAGTTCAATAATAGGAATTCTGACAAGTTCGATCAGACTTGCATTTCATTCTTACAAGTATAGAATCAGAAATTTAAGTCTTCGAATGCCCAACATAAAAAAACGAATGACATTAGTTATTAGTTTTTTTTGTTGTAAATACTAGATCTGATGAGAAACTTCCAATGTACATAAGTTCGTTTTAAAAAGTTGTGCGAGTTAAGACTGGAATGTTATTGGCATTCTATTGATTATCTGCTTAACGTTACTTTGAACATTTTTAATAGATGAAATAAATTATCATTTATATTTAGGATTAATCTCCAATAAAAGTATGTTAGCATTAAGTTATGTAGCCTATAAAACTATTACAATACTTTAAGGAGAATGATTGTAAAGTTTTATTACAATCTTGATTAAGATAAAAACATGCTTTAACATGCATGGGGAGCTGGATTTGCAGCATAGAGAGGTGAAAACCTCACCAATAGTCGTAAGGTGAATTAAGAGGAGGAAAACATGAAAAAAATTAGATTCATTAAAGAAGAAGACGGTATCTTATATATGATAACTAATTGGAAAAATGTTAAAAATAAGATTATTTTTTCTTCTGGGAAATGCTGGAAATTTCCAATTAAAAAGAAACGTGCTGCATAAAACAACACGCATTTAAACTCTATTTAAGGGGGCTTTGCCCCCATTCCCTTCAAACATTATTACATACATTCAAGCCCATGACAAGTAGGAACATGGTTTTTCATGAAGAAATGTAAATATGATTAAGGGATGTGGCAACAGAGTAAAGACGAGCTTTGTTGCTTGTATAAAATCGTCAATAGGAGGTTTGTCAAATGACAAATCAACATTTAATGCCACATTCGGACAATGACTTAAATATCTCCGAAAATACAGCTGAATATAATAAACAAGGAGAAAAAGCAATGTTTTTTAGCAAATATTTTAAACTTAAGGTAGAAAGTGAAAAATTAGATTTTGTTAATATTCCACTAGATACTGACTTACCTGTATATATTGATCCATATTCTATTTCAATCAAAACTAGTGAATGGTATGTAGAATGCAATAACTTAATAGTAGATTTTTTCGAAAAGGTTATGACTGCTATTAAAAATAATGATGATATTACAGCATATAATTTATTAAGTAAACTTGGTGAACCTAATGAGACTCATTTAGGTGTTTCTTCTGGTTTGCCAGATGGATGTGGAATCGGTAAAGAACAGGCAAAAATCTTACTCGATAAATTAAAAAATAGCAAAGCTGCTCAAACAGGTTACCTAAAAGATTTATCCGATTGTGAACTTATGATAGAAGGAATTGGAGCCGATAAAATTTCTGATATAACGACTAATATTATTCGAGGTAAGCTTATTGAATATACAGAACGTCAGTGTCTAGAATATAATATTCCATATCAAGATGTAACTTCTAACTATTATTGGTCAGCAGAGAATACATGTTGGATGAAACGTAATGCTAAATTGCCATTCTACAACAAAAAACCTATTTTACTTGTACCTAAGTGTATTGTGGCAAAAACCACAACCTCAAACTATGGAAAATTTTATGATACAGTCATGATTCCATACTATGAAGATTTGCATATATCAATGGGGTCTAGATTAGTTAAAGTCCTAAAGAATGGTAAAATAAAGGTTAATAGGACAGATATAAGAAAAGAATATAAATGTTCAAAGGCGTTGGTTTATAATTTTATTGAAGAACACCCTGAACAACTGGAAAAATATAAAGCTACCAGAATTTAAAAAAGACGGAGTAACCTCCGTCTTTTTGTTAAAAACATATCAACAATAAATAAAAAACACTTTTTGTTGCGAATTGAGGTGTAATTCAATGGTAATAAGTTGTTTAGAGGTGTATAAAAATTTTTCAAAAGTTTCAGGGGTAAATAATTTAAATAAATAGTTGGCACTACAAATTGGGAAGTAAAGTGAAAAAATATTGATTAATATTTTTTACCATTTATTGCAATTATTAAAAAATAATTAATTTTTCAACACTTTCTTCAAATATGAGTAATAATATTAATAGCGGTTATCCACAATCAGCTATCAAAATCATTTACTGTCCGTTTATTTTGAATTCTGTTGATTAGGTTATTATTTAGTGTAGGAAATTATCATGAAAAAAGATTTAACAATTGCAATCCCAAAAGATTATTCTGAATGCTCAACTGGTACAAATCCTTTATTCAAACTAAGTTTTGGCAAACAAAAAATTATTATTTCAAAAGAAGAATTAAACAAACTTGAAACTATATATAAACAATATGTGGATGTTTTTGGTGTTGATATTGGATTTGTTAATTACCTTTTAAGGCAGGTTTAAATGGAATTTATCGAAAATTATCCAATCGAGAATCTTAAAAGTGCAGACTACAACCCAAGACAAATTAATAAGGAATCTTTAGAAAGCTTAAAAGAAAGTATTAGTAAGTTTGGTATTATTAAACCATTAATAATTAATGGTGATAATACTTTAACTGCTGGGCATCAGAGATTAAAAGCTTTGAAAGATTTAAAAATCAAAGAAGCGCCGATTATTAAGCTTAAAAGCATTAATAAGGCTGATGAGATTATGTTTAATTTATTCCATAATTCTATTGAAACTACATCTTCAAAAGTCAGTATTAGTCTTATAAACCAGCTCGAATTCGGGTACAACTTTATTGAGCCGAAATTTGTTAATATTCGATTCAATAAAAATCCTATAATTGTTAAGGAAATCAGTAAACTCCTTATAAAATATGATACTTGGGGGAGTGTAATATGTGATGAAAATGGCGCGGTATTAACTAACTCTGAATATGCTATTGCTTGCAAATTATTGGAAAAACCTTTGCTTGTATATAAAATAAGAAGCAACATGCTAAATGATTTAAAACAATATCTTAATATTGATTACGGACAATATTATTTTAATAATCTTGAAACCAAAGATTATAACCAAACTTTTTGTCAAATGCATAGATTATCAGGGGATAAAAATTTAAAATCCAGCACATATCTAAAATATGTTTTACCTATTGTCGATAAGAATATGAGAATTTTAGATTTTGGAGCTGGTAAATGTGCTTATTCGAAAACACTTCAAGTACAAGGTTATAAAATCCAAATGTATGAGCCTTTTTACAGAAAAAAAGGAACAAACGAGTTTGATATTAATAAAATAGTTAGATTTATTAATGACATTCAAAATGATATTAAAGAAAATGGCCTTTACGATATCGTTATTCTTGATAGTGTTTTAAATTCTGTAACCAGCCTAGATATGCAGAAACAAGTTTTAACAGCTTGTAATTCTCTTTTAAAATCTACTGGCACATTAATACTTGGTACAAGAACTTTAGGTAAAGTTGCTGTCACAATGCAAAATAAACAAGCTACAAACCATAAAAGAGAGATTGAATTTCTTGATAAAGATAATTTTGGTATAACTTTTAGAAACGGTGTTTGGACGAAACAACGATTTACCACAAAAGAACAATTGCATAATGAACTAACTCCTTATTTTAAAAAAATCGAAATTCATGGTCATGAAACTCAATCAAATATCTATGCAATTTGTAAAGAGCCAATTGAATTGAGTAAAAGTGCATACAAAACCGCACTCAATACAGAGTTTAATATGCAATATCCGAATGGGTTTAAACATAATAAACATACAAAATTAGTTCAAACCATTTTAAAATATCATACTTCTTTTTAGTAATATCTGTTTTTACCACATGGACAGCAAGATTTACCTTGTTTTCTTTGCTCACGCATGTATTCTAAAGTCTTTAGTTGATCTTTTGTTAAATAAGATTCAAAAGTTTTGTTATGATTTGCTTTAACTTCAGCAGACTTTGCTTTTAAATCAGCAATCTCTGCTCTAAGTTTTGCAATTTCTTTTTCATCATCTGTTAATTTGATTTGTTTATAGCTTTCTCTAATTTTTGCATTAATAGGTTTTAATTCTTTTTCCTGTGCTTTTCTGTTTGCGTCAACTAATTTGATTTGCTCTGCTGTCAACCCTAAATGTTCTTCAAAATACTTTTTGCATTGGCAACGTTTAATCGTTTGTTTTTGACCATTGTTGATGTCGTAGTATTGAGTGTCAACTGCAAATACTGAAGATGTGCAAATTGTCATTGCTAAAAACAAAGAACACAGAATCTTTTTCATATAAACCCCTTTCGATTAATAATTTCTAGATTATTTTAGCATAAATAAAATTCTTCAAAAATCTTGTAGAAATATTCACTAATATTTTTTAGAATTTTAACTGGCTTAAAACATAGGCTATGCCACGTATTGGCGATTCGTGAGTTCTAAGCTGTATGTGAAGCTCCACCATTTAAAACAAGCGGAAGCTACAAAATCAGCGCCTTCGGGCGCTTTTTTAGTGTTTGGGGTAGATTGGTGGGTTGAAAAATTAGCAGTTAATATATTTTTCTAGACTTTAGTCTAGCCTACAACTATTCATTTCTCATTATAGCACAAGGGAGTCTCACTCTTAATTATCAAAAGAGTAGTTTGAGATCTATGAATATTGGGCAAAACCCAACATATATACCATTGTCTCACCAAAAATTGTTATAATTGTAAAAAATTTCATTAAAAAGTTGTATTTTTTAAGTAATTGGGTGAAAGTGTTTTTGTTATTACAAGAGTTAAAACTTCCAAGCAATCTAACTTTTGGGCGGTCAGAAGTTGGTTGACTATCCCTATTTCAAAACGGTAACATTAATTTTTTTTTACTCACTTTAAAATTTAAATTTTTTGCAAATCTACTTTATATTTACTCAACAAGCTAATTTTGCACCTGAATAATTAAAGAGCAATTTAAAATCGTTGGTTAGATATGCTCAACCGGCATACCCAAACCACCAAACCTTTTATATATTTTGCTCTTTTAGCAATTGTTTAGCTTGTTCCGGTCTTTCAAGAATGTATACATCTATGTTCTTCTTATTATGACTATCAATTACGCCGTCAGCACTTTCTATTGTTACAGTGTTTAAATCATCAGATATTTTAGCACAATCCATAACCATAACATGAGCAGTGTTTTCGTTAATGTCTATGTAGCCGTCGTTATTTAGGTCAATAACATTGAAAAACTTTTCCAACATTTCACGCATAGCAGGGATAATATCTTTGGGGATAAAATCAGTTTTAGACACTTTTCCATTCTTGGATAAAGCTTTAATGCTCTCATCAGCATATATTTTAGCGTCTTTGATATACTCATCTTTACTTGCCTGTTGCAACATAGAATATCTTATATTTTCAAATTCTATCTCATCAAGATTTTTACTGTTGCTAGCTTTGACTTGCTTATCATGTTGCATAACACTGTAGGCAGCATTTCTTGCATAACCTTCTCTAGTTGATGAGTCATATATTCCTGTTTGACCTGTTACATTCATATTAGTCTACTTTTTTAGCAACTCTTTAATATAAGACTGTAATTTTGTTCCAAGAACTTCTATATCTTTTCGGGTACACAATCCATACTGGCTTGGGTTGTATCCACGAGCTGCCAATTCTTCCGCTGCATTCATACGAGCCGTCGAAAGAGAACAACCTTTATTCATAATATTCAAAATTCTACTTTCTTCTTTATTAGGTGCATGAGGATTTGTATAAATATATCTATCATATTTAGAGACAATACCTTTAACCTCATCAGGTGCTGATTTCGGGAGTGTTATTATTGATACTCTTTGATAACAATCATTTGGACAATAAGCTGTTGTTTTCATATAGAAACCTTTCATACTACATAATTCTACACTTGTATACTTAATATAAAACATTAAAACATAAAAATTTGCCTACAATGTTACAAATTGTAAAGTCCGTAGGTTGAGTTTCAACCCAACTGTAAAAATCAACTTTGCTAATTTAAAAAAACAGGTGTTAAATACATAATTAGTCTGAATTATAAACAAAAATAAAATTTTTTCAAAAATTCCACAAAAATATAGATTAATATTTTTCAGAATTTTAATTTGCTTAAAACCTATACTACGCCACGCTTTGACGATTTGTTAGTTTCAAGCTGTATGTGAAGCTCCACCATTTAAAACAAATGGAACTATTAAAATCAGCGCCTTCGGGCGCTTTTTTAGTATGTTTGAATCCCATTAAGCATAATAAACATAGTGAGCTTGTTGATACAATCCTGACAAATCTTGGTGTTTATTGCTTTTAACTCGTTTTGCTGTGCAACTCTGTTTGCATCAACAAGCTTAATCTGGTCTTTGGTTAAACCTGAATGATTCTCAAAATACTTTTTGCAAGGACTGCGTTTTACAGTTGGCGTGTCATTAGCTTTAATATACACCTTCTTTCTTTGGTATTCACCGACAAAAAACCAATATAATATTCAACAATTTGCCTTTTTTATATAAAATCATAATAAAGGAGGTTTATATGGTTTCATCATTAAGACACATGGTTTATAAAAACTATGGTAAAATTTGCTATTTACACTATTTTAGAAGAATGATTAAAGATTATGAATCTGGTAAATGGAATTTTGATATTACAACTATAGTAAAGAATATTAAAGTTGAAGTTCCATGCCCTAAATATGTTTGCAAAAGAGGTTTTACAAAAAGATTATGCCTGACAATTACTAATGATGATTTATTCCTGAAAGAATTTGACAGGTATTTAAACGGATACATTCGACCTGCACAGGAATTAAGAAAAAATCTGATTTTAGCCAGGCGAATTTTTGTAAAAAAATATGGATATTTTACCCGATATAATCAAGATTGTTCAAATGCAAGATATGATTGCAAAAACTGCGGCAGCATTGAAGAATGTATGCTTGCTAAAAAATTAAGTAAAAAAGAAGAGCATATATACAAAGTAACAAGACTTGCAGAGATCTTATACGGTAATTTAAACCATGGATACTGGGCGGATTTGGTCAAAACTTAATCTCTTGCGGTATTGCGTAAAGAACTGTTTCAGAACGCCAGGGCGAATAGTGACCGAGTTTGAAATGGTAATTCTTAAGATTTTTGTTTAAATACAGAGGTATATTTATGAAATCTTCATTTGAATGATAAATTGAGATTGCAAGCTGAGGTCTGCACTCTTGTATTGTTTTCATTCCGCCTTCTAAAGCCGGCATTTCTGCACCCTCAATATCCATTTTTATGAAGTCAGGCATTATATTATTGTTACAACAAAATTTATCCATTGTTGTTGCGTTAATCTGTATTTTTTCCCATTTTGCCATATCAGCTGGCGGGTTATTATTGGAAAAATCACAATATGAACAAACAGAGAGTTGTTTGTTGAGATAGAAATTACCAACTTTTTCTTCATTCCCTAACGCAAAAGGAATTATGTTTAACCTTCCATCAAGTATAAATTTTTCTATCCATTCGCATTTTGCATAATCATATATAACTTCAAAACCATATGTTTTTTCGAGATTTGGCAGAAGTTTATTGTATGCAATGACATTTAAACCAGAATTTAATCCAAGGTCAAATGCTATTTTCACCTGATTTTTATTTATTTTTTCTAAATATTGATTTTTAATTGTAAAATTGCCATTTTCTTTTAATACATGTTTTTGTCTGAAATAATCATCAGCCAGTTGTGGATTGGTTAGTTTGGCCCTGATTTTGAAAATAAGCTTATATAAATCCTTGTCTTCTTTTTCTTCAAAAATATTAATAACTTTTTCAAGATTATTTTCATTAAGTACTTGTAAAACATCCCTATAATAATCACTGATAAATGGGGTTTGTATGAGAAAAGGGATATCATATAAATCAAGTATAGAGTTTACTGTACTAAAATCTTTTCGAGTTCCCATAATTACCATATCATAGTTCTCTTTAGGAAAATCCGTAAACTCTTTTAATGTCCAGACAGGCAGGCTGCAAAAAGTTCCATCAACAGCATTATCAATAAAACCGATTACCTTGGTAAGTGGTTTATAGATTTTCAGGTCATTCAGAATTTTTTCTCCTGTTGCACAAGCACCGAATATTACAAAATTTCCGACATCCGGTAATTTGTCATATAAGTCCTCAAATAATTGTTCTTTAATCATCATTGTTCCTCACATCAATAACCTGTCCTGTGATATCAGAAAGTAAAACCTTCAGTGATTTTTTTGCTACGATAACAGGATTCAAAAGAGTTTTTTCCGGCTCTTTCCCAAACACTTTATATCTCATCGGGGTGTTGGTCCTTGCCGGATTAATCACATTTACACGGATTTTGTCGTTTATTAGCTCCTCAGAAAGCGCTTGTACAAGATTAACTATGCCGGCCTTAGCAGAAGAGTATGTGGAATACAATGCTCTTCCCCTTGTATAAGAACTTGATGCAAACAGTAATAATGCGCCGGCAGATTCTTTTAGGTATGGTATGGATGCCTTTGCAACATGAATTGAACCAAGATAATTTACTTCAAATTCTTTGCGTATGTCGGATACGCTTCTATCGGCTAATTTTCCCAGTTTTAAAACTCCTGCTGTATTAATTACGCAGTCAATATTTTTAGTCCTGCAGTAAACCTTTTCTAAAAATTTTTCTACCTGTCCAAATTGGGAAATGTCGCATCCTTTAGACAGTGAGGTTATGAATACATTAGCTCCGTTTTTTTGTGCAATTTCAGAGATGCATCTGCCTATACCGCTGCTGCCGCCAAAAATAACGATATCCTTATTACGCAGGTTTTCTAATGGGATGTCTTCCGGTAAAGTTGATTTTTTTAATTGAAACAATTTATCTGCAATATAAATATCGAGAGGGTATGTGATTTTAATATTTTCGATTTCACCTTCAACAACAAAAACAGGACATAGTTTATGTTTTAATACTAGGCCGCAATCATCAGTGAAGTTATTATCGTCTTTTGATAGTTCGTGAGCTTTTTTGATAGCAGACAGCTTAAAGCATTGAGGAGTTTGCCCTCTCATAAGACTATTCCTATGGGGAACAGCATCTATAATGTTATCCTGAACTTTGATAATTGTATCACTTGCTTTTATCGCAACATCAACAGCGCTGTATTCATCTAAAGCTGAAATACATTCAGAAATTATTTTTTGATTTAAAAATGGTCTGGCACAGTCGTGGATAATTACATTTGCTTCTTTATCTTTAATTGAATTAATTCCGATATAAGAACTTTCTTTGCGTGTACTCCCGCCGTTAAGCAATTTGGAAACTTTCGTCCAATTATTTTTTAAGATAATTTCTTCTGTGAGAGTTCTGTATTCAGGAGTTATGACAATAATAATCTCATCGATTAAAGAATTATGTTCAAAGATTTCAACGGAATGTTCAAGAACAGTTTTTCCGGCAATTTTAATGAACTGCTTAGGTAAATCATTATCAAAGCGGATTCCTGCTCCAGAGGCTAATATTATGGCATAATTTTTTAACATGAAATGTAATCCTTTTTTAGGAACAAGTCTTTAAAAGTTGGTCTGATAAATGGTCTGACTTCTATGTTTTGATTTGGAGTAAGGTATAAGATGTGGTCATCTAACAGCGTAAGGAAGAAATTATAATCAAAATTTGCTATTAGTATAACATCGCATTGTATATTTCCGAGTTCATTTGGCGCAATGCACTTAAAGCCGAAAAATTGTCTTTTGGATTCGTTTTCAAATCTTAAGTCCGCAACAGCAACAATATTCAGATTGGATAAATCGTAATTTGAAAATATTGCATGCGAAAATTGACCGGCTCCATATACGGCTATTTTTTTATTTTTGTATCTTTTAGCTAATTTATTTATTTTTGATTGTGCATTATAAATTTTTAAGTATTCTTGAAAATTCATGCTATCCTCTCTGCCACAATTCTTTTTCCAGATATTCTGTTATCTTTTCACCAGTAGTTTTATTTTGAATAATATTTAAAAGCGAAATATTTTTTATTCGTTCGTTTCTTAAATAATCATTATTTTTGACAATAACATCATTAAAGACCGAAAGAAGCATATCATTATTATAAACTTTGTAATAACTGTCAGTGATAACATTTAAAAGATCATTAAATTCTTCTATATACTTATCTTTTCTCAAATGGATAACAGGTTTACCTGTCGGTAAATATTCACTTAAAAATGATATGCAGTCTGTAATTAAATAATCAGAACCTGCAAACATTTCGTAATAATCTCCGCCGGAATAAACAGTTCCAAGTTGTTCCCATTCTGCGAAATAAGCTTCAATCTCAGATAATGTTTTGATTTTATATCTTAATACACGGTCTTTAAAAACGGGATGCGGTCTAAAAATCCATTCATATTCAGGATGGGATTTTGCAAGCCGTAAAATAAAATTTCCATTTTTGTCAAATGTAGATACTCCTTGTGGAGCTTCTTGTTCAAAAAAATGATGTGGTGCATAAATTATCCGTTTTTTACCTGTTGTTTTCCATATTTTATTTATTTTAGAGCTATCTATCAATTTATAGTTGTCTAATTTACAAGAACCAACAGCAATACAATTTTTAGCCTTATATATTTGTTCATATTCTTTTTTGTGCAACTCTGTTTCTACAAAATATTTCCATAGTTTGCCATGAAAACCTAAAAGATAATTTACATAGGAATTTTGCGAATGATAGCAGTATGGGACATAAGCAATCAAGGCATATTTACTTGTATTTATAAGATTTTGTTTATCTGGTATTTGCCAGGGCTGTTGATAAAAGACGATATCCGGTTTAAAGGTCTTTAATTCTAAATGTCGGTATTGATTTATATCATACACTAACTTAAGCTCAATATCCCTACTTTCAAAAAATTTAATTCCTTTTCGAATATGTTCTTGCGGAGATATGCCTATTTCTGGTTTCTTGAAATTTGCAAGTAATACAAATGGTTCAAAATGAGAACTTTTTTTTAAGGCTTCATATAATGAAGCTTGAGAACTCCACTTTTGTATTTCTGTAACCCAGAATCCAACACGAATTTTACGGTAATTGGCACACAATCTCAGCTTGCATAAATGCTTAAAATATCGAATATTCAATAACAAGTTTATAATAGTATGAGTAGATAAGTTAATAGCCTGTTTTTCAAATAAATAGATAACTATGCGATTTCTGCGTGATTCTATTTCAAAAATTGGTTCAAAGAGTTTTTTTATGTAGAACATTCGGTAATTTGATATAGACTGCTGTAATCTATCATAATCAGATAAATATTCTCTGTATTCTTTCGGGATTTTTTTACATTCTTTTGCAATTTTGTATAAATACTTAATATTTTTTGACTGTACTGGAATATTATGAATTCTGCCCCATTGTGCAAGATAACTTCTGATTGTGCAATTTAATATTTTTACACATAAAATGTCGGAATTCTCTACCTTAGATTCTAGTAATATTTTTTTTAGAGCGATGTGTACTTTGTATAAATGCGGTAAGATTGTACGATTATTTTTAGAAAGACTATTGAAAGTATCTATACGATAATAGTATAAATGTTTGTATAAAATACTGATGGCTTTTGCATGAATAAGAGCATTAATGTAAAAAATCCTATCTTCACAGTATTGTATCTGTGTTTCCCAATGCAGGTTGTATTTTCTTAAGAAATCTGTCTTATATAATTTACTATGAGTTTCGCTTGGGGTTAAAAGAAATTCATCTGAATATTCTTTAAAGGTTGTAGTGTTATCTTTTAATGTAATATATAAGTCAAGTAATCTTCCATCATCCCTACAGGTGCTTGCACTAAAATTATAGTGAGGAAATAATAGAATATCACATCTTTTTTCTTCAGCAGAGTTATATATTAATTCACAGGCATTTGAGGCAATATAGTCATCTGAATCAACAAACATTATATATTTGCCTTTAGCCTGCTGCATTCCGCGATTTCTGGCAGCAGATACACCTTTATTGGGCTGAGAAATAACAGTGAATCTTTTATCTTTTTGTTCGTATTCTTCTAAAATTTCCGAAGACTTATCGGTAGAACCATCATCTACACAGATTATTTCTAAATCCTTAAATGTTTGGTTAATGATACTATCAAGACATTCATGCAGATATTTTTCTACGTTGTAGACGGGGATTATAATACTAATCTTTACTTCTTCTTGCAACTCTCAACTCCAAAATTCTACATTTATGTGACTAATTAATCATTATGATAGTACACGAATGTCTGGTTGTCAAATGAAAATATCAGACATCTGTATTGTTTATAAAGTAACATAGAGGTCTTAAAATAATTATTGAATGATACTAGAAACTGACAAAAAGATTATAGGCAATAAGTTTAAAGAATACAGAAAGAGTAAGCAGCTAACTCAATTTGAATTAGCGGAAAAAGTTGGATTAAATGAAAAACAAATTTCGCGTATTGAGGCAGGGTTGAACTATCCTACATATCTTACTTTTGTAAAGCTTTTAGATGTGCTTGATGTCAATATTCTTGACTTTGTTCAATCAGCACCGTTAACAAATAATCCTTTACAGGATGCAATTATGCATTTAACAAAAAATGCAGATAATATTGAATTAAAAACATACATAGATGTCTTAAAATCTTTAAAAAGGAATTTAAAGAACTTTAAGGGAAGCTGTTAAATTAAGATTTTTGCCCATAATTCATCAGGAATACTGTTATTATTGTTTTTATAAATTTCAATAGCTTCTTTGTGGCGTTGTATGATTTTATTTTCACCTGTCAAATAGTTGTATTCAGACAATCTTCCAGCAGCATTCATTCTTTCACGGTTTATTGCTTCATACTTAACACTGAATTTTGCACCTTCCAGCCACTCTTGTTTCATTTTTTGTACAAGATTTTCTTTTTTCTTGAGTGCATCTTTAATTTTTCTACTGTGCGGGAATTTTACAAGTCCTGCTCTTAATTCCTGTATTTCAATATTAGCCGCAAGAATTGTTGCTTCCATAACCCTCATATCTTTCCAGATATCCCCTATAGGATAAATATCAACGCCTGCCAGTCTGTCAACTTTATGCGTAAATTTCTGCTCAATAGTTTCAAATATTTTGTTCAGTTGATGTTCAATATTGGGAAATTTTTTGAGCAATGATGAGTTATTATTTCTGACAAAGTTTCTGGCTTCCCGTGCAATGTTATTATGGTTCGTCTGTCTTGAGTAAACATCAATTTTTTCTCTAAGAAGCTGTTCATACTGATTTTGGAGCCGTAACAACAAATCTTTTTTAGAAAGCACCGCCGCCGGCTTATTAATATTCTTTGCTCCATCGGATGAAATTATATCAATCAGTTCTTTTGTGGAAAGCTTTTCGTCTTTATTAATATTATTTTTATTAATCTGATGATAGTATTTATCCATGGCAGAAATTTTGAGAAGTTTTTGTTCCAAATATTTATTTTCAATGTTTTCAATTTCTTTAAAATAATCCAGAGCAGCTTTATTTTTCTTTGCTTCCATTTCAATATTTTTATCCATTGTTTTTAAGGTTGATTGCAAGTTTCCGTGTTTTTTAAGCTCTTCTGTTAACCTTGGAATGTCAGGATGATTTGGATTATTTTTTAATAAAGAATTTAGATGGCTTGACTGTGTTCTTAATTTAAATCTCTGATTTGACAGTCTTGCAAACCTGTCCAGGCGCAGTCTGTTTTGTAAAATTTCAAGCAATACTTCTTTTTCTAACGCAGTTTCAGGTGCTTTTACTTTTAAATTTTGTGCCCATATATCTTGAGTTAGAAGAACTTTAAATTGATTTCTCAGTATTTCAGGTTTTGGCCCGCCTTTAAAAGTATAATTTTTTGCAGGAAAATTTGAACTGCCCCAAACAGAGTTAATAAACATAAATAGACCTTTCTTTTTTAATACACACTCACTTAACTACTAATTTTAAAACCAAATAAAAATTTTTTTGCTAAATTATATAAAAATTTTAACAAATAGTTACAACTCATCCGGTAAATTTATAGCTGGCAGGCTAAGGGTTATGTTATCTCCGGCTTGAATTACAGTAGAATTTTTAGGAATAATTCTTTCCTGTTTGCGTTTAATCAAAACCGCGAGAGATTTTTGCGGGAATTCTACGCATCTTATGGGCTTTCCGACCCATTCATGATTTTTGGGAACTGTAATTCTGAGGAGTTTTACAGCACATTCTTCTTCATAATCATTAAATGTTTTTTTAATATCAACATGCGGGTCAATCATATTTGTCATTTTTGCTGCAAGCGGCAGGAATGTTCCTTGAATTGCAACAGAAAGTATAGAAATTAAAAAGACCAGATGAAACAAGTCATAATGCAGGGTAATTCCGCTGTCCATTGCGATAATTGCAAAAACAATTGAGGCAACGCCCCTGAGTCCGGCCCATGAAACAAGAAGACACTGATTAATACCTGATTTAAAGAAAGATAGCAGCAAGAACACAGCTGCCGGTCGTGCTATAAAAGTTAAAAATAAAAATATCAACATACCTGTAAGAAGAATTGAAGGCACTTCGCGCGGGAAAGCCAGAAGGCCAAGTGTAAAAAATATTCCTATTTGTGCAAGTTTTGTTATGCCGTCAAAAAAATGCATCATTGGTACTTTATTTAGAATGTTTGCGTTTCCAAGAATTATTCCGAGGAAATACACTGCCAGAAACGGGTTTCCATCACAAAAGAACGGAAGCAGATAGGATAATAAAACTAGCGCAATAATAAACAGTGAGCCGTTTTCATCAGTAATAATACTGGTTTTTTCATATATGTAAATTGATATTTTTGCAACCAGAACTCCGATTAAAATCCCGAAAATCATTTGTTTAAAAAATAATGCGATTACAAATCCGGAGCTCTGGTTCTGCATAAGTGTTATTGCGAGAATAACGAGTACATACGACATCGGGTCGTTGCTTCCGCTCTCTATTTCCAGAAGCGGGGCCGTGTTTTCTTTAAGATGCAGATTTTTTGCTTTTAGAATTGAGAATACTGAAGCTGCGTCTGTAGAACTTATAACTGCACCTATCAAAAAACTTTCGAGAAAACTGAGTTCAAGTACAAAATGACAGAAAACACTGGTTAATACTGCCGTAAGAAAAACTCCTGCTGTTGAGAGTACAGCAGCCTTTGCAATTATAGGTTTTGCTGTTGTCCACTTTGTGCAGAAACCGCCGTAGAAAATTATAAATCCGAGTGCAAGCGAGGCAATATCTTTTGTGTTTGCAAAGTCGGCGAAGCTTATTTTAAAGATGCCGTCAGTCCCGAATAACATTCCAAGGCACATAAAGAAAAGCAGGGCGGGAATGCCTAGTGCATCCAGAAATTTATTTGAAAAAATGGCGAGAAGTATAACTGATGAGCAGAGTATTAATATGAAAAGCATTTAATGATTATAGCATTTGTAAACTTTCAGCATATTCCTCTATAAACTTATAGAAAAGGATGGATGTGTCTGCTCTGGGTGAATGAGGTTTCGAAAATACCGGAACAAAGCGCCCGTTTCCTGCAGTTACTGCATTTATCAAGAAAAGCTTTTTTCCATGATGATATGCTGTCTCTGCAAAATTCTTCTATTCTGCTGTCTGCAAGACATAGAGGGATATTATATACATCTGCGGTTATGTTGTATCTTACAAATTGTCTGACTGCTTCATATAATTCTTCTCTGTAATCATACGGGTCAATATTAATATCTTCATAATTCGTTTCTGCTCTTCCGTGGTATTCCATACCCATAAGTGCTATATGGGTTACAAATGGCAGATTTCTGTAGATATACTCTGCAATATCTTTAAGTTTCCGGTAATTCTGTTTTAATATGACTATTCTTATTTCAATTTTTTGTTTGTACTGTGCAAGATTGTACAAACCTTTGATAGTTTGCTGAAAACTTCCTTTGCTTCCGGTTATAAAATCGTGCTCTTCTGCTAAATCAGAGTACAGCGGGATACCGTAAGAAATATCAATATGTTTTATGTTGGATAGATTTTTAACCAGATTAATATCTTCAAAATTTCTTCCGTTTGTCAGAATATGCACTTTTTGATTTGGAGATTTTCGGGCAATTTTGTACAGCAGTTTTAATAATTTTTCCGGCTCCAGAGTTGGTTCACCGCCTGTTATACCAATGTTTTTGTCATTTTTTAAATCTATACAGTCAAGAATTTTTAAACACTCGTCATATCTTGACTGCTTGCCATCTGTCTGCGGGCACATTATGCATTTAGAATTACATAAATCTGTGACATAAAAAGCATTGTGGCAGGAGTTTTTCTCCCACACAACAGTGCAATCGCCGTTTGGATTTATTGATATAATATCGCCTTCCTGAAATGGAGATGGGGCATTTATCTGTACAGCAGCTGTTTTACAATCAGGGGTTTCGTTAACCAGAAAGCATTTAGCACCAAAACGGATTAAAGGCAGTTTTTCGCATACGACTATTCTGTTTCTGTCAAAAATATTATTTTTTGTTGTTATTTTTCCTGTAATCCATTTTGTTATGTTAGCAGGTTTGCCTTTGATTTTTTTCAAGCTTCATTTCTCCATACGGTCTTCTTGTTACCCATGACCAGAATATATCCATTATTTGTTCATCGTTTTGATTTAATAAATAAAATATATAATCAAGCACCATTTTGTTTTTCCTGCAGAAGCCGCTTTTTCTCCTGTCTCCCATTAAATCTTTAGTTTCAAGATAATTTCTTATCACATCCGCTCCGCAGTATTGCTGGTAAACGCATTCCGAACATACCGACATGGTTTCAACACAGGAGTTTTTGACTATGCTGTGCATAATCTGGCCGTTAAAAATTTCGGAAAATTTTTCATTCACAGTTCCGAGACAGAAGTAATCGTCTCCCATCCTTGCAAGCATTCTCGCTTCATCTGCGGGATAAACTTTTCCATCATAATTGTAAATTACTCCGGACAGGCCTGCGCCTGACGGTGACTGCAAATCTACAAATCCCGTTGAAAACGGGGTAAGTATACGTGTAAGAAACAGAGCGGTATAGCATTCTACAAAGTCTATTCCCTTCTTGTTAAGTTCTATTATATATTGCAGTGCATCTTTGTATGCAGAAATAAATTCTTCTGTTGAATAATCAAGTTCAGATTTATTTTTAATTGCATTCCCGTACGGGTTTAAGGCTCTTAGAAAGATTGTATTGTATCCCAGCTCTACATAGGTATCAATCACGCTTCTAAGTTTATTAATGTTTGTTTTTGTGATTGTCAAAAGCGGTGCACAGTCTCTGACCAGCTTAGAGTTTTCTATGAATTTATCATACGAACTTTCAAATATTCTGGATTTTCTATTTGTATCATGAAGCTGTTTAGGCCCGTCAAGCGAGGTTGAGATTTCAATTGAATGTTTTTTGAAAAAATCAATCTGTTCTTTTGAAATCTGCATAAGATTTGTGCAAATTACAAAGCTTAAGTTTTTTCTTGCAATTTTATTTACGAATTTGGCGTAAAGTATGCTCTCTTTAACTATATCCCAATTTAATAGAGGTTCTCCGCCCTGATATTCTATCTTTATATCATCTGACGGTGATTGAAATATTAAATCAATAGTTTTTCTTGCGGTTTCCCAGCCCATGTCATACTGTTTTGCACTCATATCAATACTTGAGGCGTGGCAGTATTTGCAAAGACAGTTACAGCGTAATGTTGCAACAATCATATGTAAATTCGGAGAACATTCAGCAAAAGCTTTTCTTGTTCTAAGTTTTATTGCAAGCAGGCCAAGAACTTGTTCTTTTTCTTCCGTTATTGTAAGAAAATGTTTAGCTTTTAGCCTTTTATAGCATTCATCCTCCGCTTCTAATTTATATGAGTGAAATTTATCAAAATCATTCCTGCTGATTGTAAGCCATTCTCCGGCTTGATTCACCATAAGAACTGTATCACCTGAATATTTGAAGTTGAAAGGAAGAATAATATAAGAGGACAATTTACTAAACCTCAAATCTTTCAAAAGCTTTGTTATAAATAGCTTCTCTTAATTCTCCGAATTGGCTGTTAAGATTTTCTCTGAGCTGCTGTTCCTGAATATCTGAATTAAATTTATTAATATCAAAATTATCCGGAGAATTAACTTCTATAACATAATTAAATTCATCTTCCGAAATTAATACATTCGGCCATAAATATACTGTCTTCAAGATAGCATCTTTTCCGAAAACAGACTTAGAAAATTTATATTGAGTCATATTTCCTCTTAAAATCTTGAAGAATAATGTGAACTGTGCGAGCTGTGTGAATAATGCGAGCGGTGAGAGTAATGGCCTGCAAGCTTTACATTATCCTTGTTGGTCAATTCAATGCCGGAATACAGAATAAAAGGCTTGCTGCTGTTTTGCATAGATACAGCAGGATTTGATACTTCAGTCACATTAGACGCCGTAACGGCCTTAGCCTCTAAACCTAAAAAAGACATAAGAAATAAGCCCAGAAAGGATACGCAGCTTATAATACGTTTAAATCTATTTTTCATACAAACTCCTTTCTTGGATTATAACTTATTTTTAAGTAAAATTGAAGTGTTTTAGACGTTTTATTACAATATGTTAAACAATATAGGCCATCCGGCTATGTATTCAAAGCCAGTTTATTGTATCTTTCCTGAAGCCGTCTTATTCTTTCTGTAAGATAAGCAGTCTCTCGTTCTTTCCCCAGCCCTTCATATATATTTTTTGATTTCGTATACAGATTAACGGCATCTTGCGGCTTTCTTCTCTCAAGCATATGTGCTAAATCCGAATATGTGAATGCAAGCTGGGTCTGCACACCTTCTTTTGGCGTAGGTTTTTTTAAGATACTGTCATAGTTTTTTACATTTTGTTCGTAGTCAGCTATAACTCTCTTACAGCATTCTTTCTTCTGCTTGAGTATATTAAACAGGTCTTTTCTGTAATTAAGATTTTTGTATAAATATTCTAAATCAGTAAGTCTAGCAAGTTCATGAAGTCCGTCGTTCTTTTTACGGCTGTTTTCCAGCGCAATATGCAAGAGTTCTTCTGCTTTAGCATGCATATTAAAATTAACACACAATTTGCTCAATTCGTTTATTAAAAGGTCACTTAGCCTGCTGTTTCCATTAAGCTTAAGTTCATCAGAAAGTTTTACCGTTCTGTTGCAGAAATCTTCAACCATACCGCCATGTACAAACATGTCTCGGATTTCAATATAATCGCTCTTTGCACTTAAAATTTCCGGATTAGGTCTCAAACAGCGCCTGCTGAAATTTGCATACGCACTTTGAAATATATCACTTTGTTTCCCCATCTTTAATAAAAGCTTCATATATTAAAAAAGTCTTTTTAGTAAAAAAAATTGTCTCCTTTTTAATATATTTTTACAAATTCTCCCTTTATCATGTATAATTTAAAGAGAAACGGAGAAATATAAATGAGTAAATATTTATTGGAAGTAGGTGTTGAGGAATTACCTTACAAGTTTATACCGATGGCAATTTCTCAATTGAAAAACGGATTTGAAACATTTTTAAATGACAATAATGTAAAATATGAAAAAGTTAACGTAATGGCAACCCCTAGACGTCTAGCAGTAATCGTAGACGGACTCGCTTCTTCTCAGCCTGATGTAGAAAAAGTTGTAAAAGGGCCGATTGCAAAAGTTGCGTTTGATGAAAATAATAATCTCACAAAAGCCGGAGAAGGGTTTGCTAACAAAAACGGCGTAAGTGCAGACGAACTCTATGTTGAAGATAATTACGTTTACGCAAAAATTTCAATTAAAGGCAAAAATACAAAAGATTTGCTGCAAGAAAATGTTCCGGTAATTTTCTCAAAACTTCAAGGTCCTCATTTTATGAGATGGGGCAGTAATGATGTTAAATTCTCACGTCCTATAAGATGGGTTTTATCAATTTTGGATAATGAAGAAGTTAAAATCAAAATTATTGACAAAGAATCTTCCAATATTACAAACGGACATAGATTTTCTAAGCAAAATATTGTGATTAATAATCCTGATGAATACGTTTCTAAGCTGCGTGAGGCAAATGTAATTGTTGATCCGGATGAAAGAAAACAGCGTATATTAGAATTAACCAAAATTGAAGCAGATAAGATTAATGCTGTTACAAAAATTTCCGATGATTTACTTGAAGAAGTTACATTTATCTGCGAATGGCCGGTTGCCGTAACCTGCAATTTTGACGAAGCTTTTCTCACAATACCTCAGGAAGTTGCAGTAACAGTTATGGAAACCCATCAGAGATATTTTGCACTGTATACAAAAGACGGAAAACTTACAAACAAGTTTGTAACTATTACAAACTATACAGGTGATGAGTTTGAAAATATTAAGGCCGGCAATTTGCGTGTAATTAAGGCCCGTCTTGACGATGCTGTATTTTTCTTTAATGAAGACACCAAAAAACCTCTTGAGGCTTATGTTGAAAATCTCAAGGGCATGACTTTCCAAAAAGGCATGGGGTCTGTGTATGACAAAACTCAGCGTATTGTAAAGCTTTCTGAAAAAATAGCATCTTCTCTGGGAGTAAATAAAGCTTCTATTAAGAGAACTGCTGAACTTTGCAAAGCTGACTTAGCAACAAACCTTGTATTTGAATTTACAGAACTTCAAGGGTTTATCGGTGCTGACTATGCCAGAGTTTCAAAAGAAGCTCCGGAAGTTTCAGAAGGTATAAAAGAACATTATTTTCCGCTCAATGCTGATTCTGAAACAGCAAAATCTATTGAAGGACAGGTTGTCGGGATTGCTGATAAACTTGATACAATCTGTGCGGTATTTGTTTCCGGCAAAAAACCGACAGGTTCTTCTGACCCGCTCGGCGTAAGACGTGCAGCTCTCGGAATTATCAAGACAATCCTTGAGCATAATTTGAAGCTAAATGTTTCCGAATTGATTGATGAAACGTTGTCACTTCTTCCGATAAGAGCGGATGTTAAAAAAGATGTTGAAGAATTTTTCGTACAAAGAGCTATTATATTCTTGAACAACGATTATCCGAAAACTGCTCTGGAAGCATGCGCACAAAACAATCCATGCGCGGATTTCTGCGATTATGTAAAACGTGTAGAAGTTATTGCAGGCGGTGTGGATGAAAAACTGGTTGAAAACGCAAACAGAGTTCTGCGTATTCTGAAAGAAGATGCTGGTGAAGTAAGGCCGGAACTTTTTGTCCAAAATGCTGAAAAAGATTTATATCAAGCAGTTCAGGCAATTAGTTTTAACGGTGATTACGCAAAATATCTCACTAATTTGACAGAAATTAACCCTGTTGTAACAAAATTCTTTGATGACGTACTTGTCATGGATAAGGATGAAAATATAAAAAATAACAGACTTGCACTATTGAAGAGTTTGAAAAATAAGTATATAATACTAACAGATTTCTCCCAAATGTAAAAATTTGTAACAACTTAAACAAAAAAGGTCAATTTTTACCTTGAGGGGACTTTAATATAGTACAAAGTGAAGGTAGTAAAACTAAAGAGGTCGTTATGTTCAACCTGAAATTTTTCAAGTCACTGAAAGAAGCATTAGATACAAAAGCAAATTTACTTACATTTGCAAGCTCACAGAGAAAAGCAAATGAAGAATATATAGAGTCATTGTCAAGCAATGAACTAAAAATAAAGGCTGACGAACAGAGGTTGGAAGCAATGGTCAGACAACAATTAAAAGAAGAATTTCCGAATATAGAAAAGAGTTCTTCTTACGACTTACTGGTTGACGCGGTCATCCATAATTACAAGTCAAAACAGCTTCAAGCCACCGACGGTGCGGAAATAAATTAGACACTGTCAATTATTAAAAAATAAACAAACACCGTATTCAGGCGAATGGGGTGTTTTTTATTATGCAGAGTCTAAATAGCGCCGGTTGCAAAAGAGGCAGCTTCTTCATAAGGGTTTTCAAGACCTGCATCCTGAGCAGCTTTTAGCGCTGTTTCAAACGCTTTGTCTGAATTTTCTGCAATTTGCGGGTTTTCAAGCAGGGCTTTCAAGTCATGATTAGTGTCATCTGCACCTTTAAACAACATTGAGCGGCCGAGTGCTTCAGCTTTAGGGTCAGAAAAATCATTTAATTTCGGAGCTTCTGCTGCCGGTTCTTCTACAGGAACTTCTGCCTGCGGTTTTTGAATACCGTTAAAATTTACCTGATTTACACTAAATTTTGGACCATTTACTTCACTCATGTAGTTACCTCGCTTTATTTATTAAATTATATCATATTTTGCAGTTAATCAACTATCCATTTGTTCTAAAACCTCTGATTAATTTTTTTTGCTAGTTGAAGAGCAAATTTTAGGAAAATATTTACAAAAATTTACTATTTATAATGACTTTGTTATAATTAATATATGGGTAATGATATCGAGTCACTTCAGAATATTCTAAAAAATGATCCTTCAAACTTTCAGGCAAGAAGAGAACTCTCAATACTTCTGGTTAATAATGGTTTTAATGAAGAAGCAGAAGGAAATTTGAAATATCTTTTAAAATATTTTCCGCAAGATGCTGAAATTTA
>ULTJ01061691.1_pt1 | contig 46943 bp, 40 predicted proteins | sample 1957491 | NCBI WGS metagenome assembly ULTJ01 (sample SAMEA4835731, study PRJEB28245) | human gut metagenome | biome: gut microbiome; material: fecal sample | place: Denmark | collected 2008 | reverse complement strand
CTTTCCCCATTCTCTTCTGCTCTAAAAATAATAAACTGGCCAGCTTTGGCGTTACGTACGACAAAAGGCGCATCAATAGTTATTTCATACTGATTAGGACATAATTCTCTCTTTGATAATATTTTGTAGCCCATCTAACTAAGCTCCTCTTTCACATAGTATATTACCACAAATATGCTGTTCACTCAATAGACTAAAAAAAAACCTTTCTTCAAAAGAAAGGTTTTGGAATCTTTTTTAATTAATTCCTCATGTGTAGAAGGTTAGTGTGTAGGTTGTATGAAAGGTTTATATTATGAATTCGTTTTGTATATATATATAAAGTATAAAAGTTATGTAAAATTTCATAAACTATTAAATATTGTTACATAACTTTACAAATTACATGTTAAAAAAGCCGCAATAATATATCTCTGCCTTTTTATTATTTCTATGGTATATATACTAAATTAGACAATTTATCATGCAGCATTCTTAATTTATAATCATTATTATTTGCTTTCTTTAAAGCTTTTTTTAGTGTTTTATTAGATTTAGCTTTGGTTGCAGGCTCTCTTCGAAGTAACACATCTATGTAATTATTAATATTGTCTAATATTCCAAACAAATCCCTAGAATCAATCGAGCTTTTCAGTTCATCGCCGGCTTGATGGATTTTGCTTCTACGGACAGTTTTACATGTATGTATATCCATAAACCCATTATCAATGAACCCTAGTAAGGTATATGGATCATAGGCTAAATCTTTTACAACAACAGGTTTATTCTTTTTATTACTTAAACTTTTGATAAATCTTACTATTGCGTTAGCTTCATTTTGATTTTTTACATTTTTCTTTTCTAGATTGACAGTAAGAACATCAGGATTGCTGCGACAGTGAATTTCTTGTAAATTAAATAATTTTTTTATTAGTTGAGTTCCTTTATAGTCACGGTCAAACTTTATATTTATAGCATCTGTTAATGTTTTTTTCCCAATATTTAAATCAAAAGTGTGTGAGATAGCAGTCGGCTTTGTTGTGAACATTCGATATCCTTTATTGTTAGGAAGTTTGTAAAATAGGTATTCTGGTAGTTGCTTAGCAACAGGGGATAAATTTGTTGGTATCATATTTTTCTCCTTTCACACGAGGCGTTTTTATTCCGATAAAAAACGTGAAGGTTCTGAATTGATTAATTTTTACAATATTGTTACATTTGTTAACAAAACTTTTGGGTAATCCAAGGGGTTGATTTTTGTTTTTTAGCATTTAATAATAGAGTGTAAGAAAATTTGTCGCGGGATGGAGCAGTCTGGTAGCTCGTCGGGCTCATAACCCGAAGGTCGTTGGTTCAAATCCAGCTCCCGCAACCATTTCAAATAAAGGGTTTCAGGCATTTAACTGAAACCTTTTTTAATGCCAAAATGAGTAAAAGTTGCAAAAAGGTTACAAATTTATTTTAAGGGTTATTCGTTAATCATTTTTATCGAGTTATAATTTAGAATATTTTAAATGTCGTTACTGTAGGATTAACACTCTCTTGTATCAAAACTTGTAATAATGGACGCCGTAACTATCCCATTTTTAGTTTTAATTCAATAAATTTGCAGCCAAAAGAACTGTTGTGAAAAACCTCTTAATAAAAAATCCCTATTGAAACAATCAACAGAGATTTTTAAATTTATTATTCAAATACTATGTTCCGAATCTTCGTATATTTTCTTGTGGTTCGATAGTTTGATTTACAATGCTGTTCAACAAGTTCACGCACTTATCATTAACTTCAGGCAATAAATGCGTGTATAAATCCATTGTCATAGTGATTGAAGCGTGTCCCAACTGGGTTTGTACATACTTCATCGGGGCGCCGTTAGCAAGCAGTAAGCTGGCATAAGTGTGCCTTAAATCGTGGAAACGGATTGAATCAATGCCGGCACGGCTCAATGAAGGGATAAATCTTCTTTTTATCATATTGTCTGCACTTTGATATTTGCCTTCGCTATTTGGAAATACAAGGTTCAATTCACTGTTAGGGCAGGCAAGCCGCCATTCTTTGAGTACTCTTGCGAGCTCATCACTCATATCAACATATCTGTTTTTACTTGATTTAGGTGACCCCAATCTGCCGTTAACATAGTTTTTATCAACTGTGATTTTCCCTTTTACCCAATTTATAGAATCCCACATAAGAGCCAGTAATTCACCACGTCTCATGCCGGTAAATAAGGCCGTAAACAACATTGGATAAAAATCCGGATAAACAATTTTTGTTTTTGACAACAAGGCTTGAACTTCTTCTGTCGATAAAGCTCTAATTTTATCGTTTTTGACTTCTTTTAGAGGTTTAATTCGTGCAATAGGATTTCTTGTTGCTGCATCGCTATCAATCATAAAATTGTAGATTGCACTCATAAATTTTATATATTTGTTTATTGTTGAGTTTTTACGTTCTTTTTCCTGCATTTGTTTGATAAATTCTTTTACAAGAATGGGACTGATTTCATTGATATTTAAATCTCCAAAGAACGGTATTAAAAGATTTGTTAAATATCCGCAGTAAGTTTTATAAGTTGAAGGTTTGCAGTTTGCACTTGCGTGAAGTCTTAGATATAACTCACCTGCTTCTTTTAATGTAATCTTTGCATTAACGGGATTTAAGCCTTTGTTGAAATCTTCAACCATTTTATTGTAAGCTCTTTCGGCTTCTGCTTTGGTTTTAAATCCTTTCTTAATTTGACGCTTGCCCCTGAGGTCTTTGTAGTCAAATTCCCACTTGGCAGTTTTTTTATTTTTTCTTATTGACATTTTATATCTCCTAATTTAATTTTGTCGTGTTTTCAGGAATTTGTAAGCCCCTTTGCTAAATTTTACTAACTTGAATTATTTCCCCTGAGGGAGTGAGCACTGTACCATTGTGGCGGCACGGTACTCACGGTGCCGTGAATTTGTCAGGCTGCGGCTTGAATCGTATTTAATTTGACAAATTTTTCAAGGTATTCTCTGGTAAATAATACCCTTGAGCCGATTTTGATATGTTCTATCTTTTTATGATGTACCCAGCGGTAGAGAGTGCTTATTGATACATGTAAATAACAAGCTGTATCTTGAATATTTAAGAGGTTATTCATTTATATCACCTCCCCAGAACGATTAATTTCTTCATTAGGCCCTGAGATGATACTTCGAATAAACTCAATGCCGTCAACTGTATACGGGATTATAAGTGCACGTCGTGATTTGCCTTTAAAGTTTACAACTTCATCAGTACAACCGTACTTTTTAGCTGAAATCTTTATTTCTGTTTCTTTCGGGCAATACTCTCCCAATGCACCGGTAATTTTTAAAGTCTGCCTAAATGACGGCATTATTGATTTTAGATATATTGCTAATCCTTTAGAATTAAAGACGTAATCCTGATTAGGAGTAAGTTTTGACTGCTTGAACATTTCTGTTAAAATTTCCATAAAGGTCAAGAAGTGGTCTTTTGTTTCAGTAACTTCTGCATAAGAGTGCAGGTATTCAATAAGATTTGCCTGCATTTGCTGTATATCACTACCGCATTTATCTTTATCTAGATTGGCGGTCTCAAACAACAAATCGATTCCGGTCATAGCTACAGCAATGTTTTTCCTGCTTCTTGTATCAATGTTTAAGGTTTTTGATTCCAAGTTTATGAGCTCAATTTTTTTGTCATTCAATTCTATGAGTTTTTGAATATACTCAGGTTTGTTCAGGTAGAAAAGTATCTCCGGCAGAATCAAACCAATAAGGTCATCTCTAATTTCATTGAATGGAATTGCTTTTTTGAAATCAAAATTATTTTGCTTAAACTCACAGAACAGAAGCCTTGACATTGTCTGCTCATCATTCGGCAGCATATCATTTGATGTAAAGTGAATTGTAGAATTGATTGCTTTGACTTCCTGCTCTTTCCCGTAACCTTTCATTATTTTTCTGGGTGTGCGGTCATAAAAAGCTTTTATATTTTCTGAGAATTGCCTTTTTATATTGCCTTCTACTTCTGCATAAAGCAGTGGTGTTTTATTGTAGTGCTCCATATTATGCATAACATTTTTGCTTGTATCATTACCGCCGCTGATAAAACTTGCATTGTAGCCAAAAAGCTTTGCAATTAATTCAAGAATATTACTTTTACCGCTTCTTGCTTCCCCGTGTCCATAGCTTACAGGATAAGCTTTGAGCTGTTCGTAAACTATATCTGTAAATGGGGACATAATCGCATTCCCGATAATTATAAACGGTTCTATACTATTTTTATAAGCGGATAAAGTATTTCTTATAAGAGAGGCTGTAAGGATATTTATCGAGTCCGGCTTATCTTTGAAATAATCCTTGTATAGTTCTGCAGTTTCTTGCAGGTATTTATATTTTGGATTGTTTAAATCGAGCAGTGCTGCATTCGGGAAATTAGGTGTTTTCATCCCTTTCGGAGGATTTAGTGCTATTTCTATTTGATTTTCAATCCCCAAAACACCTTGTTTTAGGGATGAATCTTTTTCGGATTCAATTAACATATCTTCCTTGATATCGTAGCAGGCATTACTATAGAGCCAGTAACTTTTATCCTTGATTCTGGCAATACCTGGATTTTCAAAAACATTTAAGCTTCTTTCGCAATTTCTGTATTCGTTGTAAAGAACAGATTTTAGCTCATCTGTAGTTAGACAGGAGAAGTGAATACCTGTTGTCCTTAATTTTTCCATTATGCTTTCCGGTCTGGTTAATTCATCTGCGGGCATAATCACTGGTTTTGTAAGCTTGCCGTCAAGCAGAGTTTGAAATTCAACTTTATGTGATTTTTCAACTTCAAATTTCATACTGCTGCTTATAACTTTTCTTGTAACCTTAAAAATAAAATTAGATTTCCGTTTTAAGCTAATCACATTGTTTTTGTGAGAAATGCTGTAATAACCGTATTTAGTCGAATAAACACCTGCCAGCAGATTTGCAAGCTCATGAGGTTCTTCCTTGCTATTTGTGAAAAATTTAGGTTTATCAAAATCATCATCTGAATGAATATAGCTTGAAAGCAAGCTTTCTGGAATAAGTTTAATTCTTCTGGGCAAAATCGGTTTATCAAAATCATTTTCTTTAGCAAGATTGTACCAGTCGGCAAAGTCTTTGAAAGATTTATTTTTATCATTTTCAATGAATGGCAGCGAAAGTTCATAAACAGGAATACCTAACTCTTGTGCAATTTTTTTAGAACTTGCTTTACCTGTTGTATCTTTATCAAGACACAGAATAACTTTTTTAAATTTTTTAACATAATTCAAGTTCTCAGACAAAGCCTTTAGTGTATTAGGTTCGCCATTGCTTGCTGTAACTATCGAATAATCATCCAATAAGCCATTTTCTTGCAAATATTGAAACATTATATGTCCGTCTTTAAATCCTGCCATAACTAAAAGGAATTTAGATGTTTTATAGCCGTGAACTTTACACAATGCATTTTTAGGATTATCAACATAACCTTTTGTTTTATGCGAATGTTTGTAATTATGGTCATACCTGAATTCATACCCTACAAATTCGTCATCAATAGAATACATAGGTATTGTGAACCAATCACCCTTGTAAAGTCCTATTCCAGTTTGTTTTATTGTAAAATCGTTATAACCTTTGCTTTTCAACAATTCTAAGACTTCTGCGTTTTCACTCAATTCTTTTTGCATAGCTTTCATTTGTTCTGGATTAGTATCAATAGCAGACGTAGAAACTCTTTTTCTTGCATTAATAAAGCTGCGGTAAATTCTATTTAATTCTTTTGTGTGTTCTGGACTTGCAAAACAGGTAATGCAGCCTTTTGAAATATTGATTTTTAAGTGGTCGCTATCACTGTCAGCGCCTTCATCTTTACAGAGCTGGCAAGGATAAATCCACTCGCCGTTTTTAATTTCTTTTGGCTGGCCAAATACTGCCAATACATCTTTTTCTGTAAGTTCTTGTTTAAAATTTTTACCCATAGTTGTTTTCTCCTTTCAAGGGTTGTTTTTCTATAACTTGTAAGCGCTTACATTCTTAATATAGCGTTTTGAAATTTTGCCTGCAACCTGAAAGAATGCTTTTAAATAAAGGTTTTTAGGGTAAAACAAGCTAAAAGAAATTAACATAAAATATTAAACGTTTAAAACAACTAATTTAAAAAACAATAAAACTTCCATAATAAATTTCTGTAAGTTTTACAAAAGATAAAAGCAGTATTTTTTATAAAATTAACAAAACTTAATATTAGTCAGTGTAAAATTTACAGGATTATAATTATAGCTTAGATTTACGCTCTCTATGAATTCTTGTAGTCTGCCTGTTAACATCCGGCTTATTTGCACATTCATAACAAAACAGCGCACGCTTATTGTAAGTCAAAAACTCTTTATTACAGTTTCTTGAGTGATTATCAGGCTTATATTTGCACTTGTTTTTATAAATTTCTCTAGACCATTCTTTATTGTGCAGTGAGATAATTTCTTTTATCAAAGCAATCATATCTTCAAATGAATTGCTGTCTTTTTCTAAAATATTTTGTACCAGATTTTTTAAATTGCCCGATGAATGCGGTCTTGATAATTGAAAGAATTCGTCAACAATATCATTTCCATATTCTTCTCTCCATTCGGTTTTAATAAATCTGTAATTTATTTCAGCAGGCTCAAAACCTATATCATAATTGTTTTTTGTAAAACTATTATCTGTAATTTGTAAATTAAAAATTAATTGAATAGTGCTTAATTTCTTTGCTGTTTCAAATTCAAAAATATCAATATTTACAAACCTTTCAGCTTTGCCATTTTCTTCCAATTCATTAAATAAATCCTGTTCTGTATGCCATTCAAGATAATTCAATGACTTATCAAAATTGACAACATATTTGCCCTGTCTGTAATGTTTTAAAAACTCGCGGAGGTTGGTTGCTTTAAATTTAAAATATTTCAAAAGGGTATAAAGACCGTTTATATATGAGATAAATTCATCAGAATCGTTTTTGTTATCCTCATTGAGATTATTTTCAAGCATTTTGGTAATTATCTCAAAATGTTCCTGAGCTTTTAATGCTGCCATTATTTCAGCATATTTTTTGTAATGTGAACTCAAATTACGGCTGAAATTTATTGTTACAGGAAAAGGCTTATTAAGTTTTTCTATCTGTTTTAACGCAAGTATAAATTCTAATTCATTCAAACTGTTCAGTGAATTTACAAGACTTTTAATTAAATCTAAATTAGGTTCATTGATTTGAGTATCATCACATGAAATAACATTTGAGCTGTGCTTATCCAGTAATAAATACAATTCTTGCAGTTCCTGTTTGTATGACAGGTTTTTAAATTCATCATCAAAGCCGGAATCAATGGGAATTAACTGAAAATTCTTCATATATAACCCTTTCGCAAATAAATTATAACATAAGAAATTTAAAACCGCATTAAAATTACAAAGTTACGAAAATTACGTTAAAATTTAAAAATCGAAAAAAATAAAATAATAAAAGTTATTTATTAAAAAACAGCGTAATTTTTGTAATTTCGTAATCTTTGAGGTAAATTAATCACATTCAAGTAAATATGAAATTATAATTACAGAAAAATACCGGTTTCCCTCTCTATTTGCATAGGAAAACAAGGGACACCGATATTAATTGTGATATAAGTCTTTGATTTGATTATTCTATGCCAAGAGCGTTTTTGACTATAATTATCATTGCAGCAATTACAATAAATAATATAGTTGATGCCTTATTGCTCATATTATTATTGCGTGCAAAATACATAGTAAAAAACAATAGTGCTGAACCCATTAACCAAAATATAAAATTTATCATTTAAACTTTTTCCTTATTAAATTTTTTATTCAGCTTTTTCATTTCTTTTGTCGTATTATGCAAGAAGTTTTTGTAATAAATATTGTCTGCATAAGCATTATTTGCAAGGTGTTGAGGATAATTAACAGCAATATGTTCATATACATTAATCATTCTTTTGGTTGCTAGAGGGTAGAAATGACACCACTCATAACGGGTCTGCCCTAGTGTTTTGCTGTAAATAGTTATCAAAGCCAAAGGATTATATCCGGCTTTAACCATATAATCAACGGCCTTTAAATCTGCTTTGTTTTCTTTAGGTTTCGGATTAAATGAATATGCCATATCAGCAAAGAAACCTCTAAACACGCCTTTGTAAGAATTTTCTCCCAATGCTACTGCATAACTTAAAAGTCCAGCAAGTTCATCTTCATTTTCTGCTAAAGTCAAGGCGTCATAATAAACCCATATAGTGCGGTCTGTATATACAAGTCCTGTATTTTCCGGTTTGTAATCAATTCTTGCTCTAGGATTTTTAACTGCCGGCATATACTTAAACACCATTCTTTTTTGAATGTTGTTTGATTCTAAAATCTTAAATCCAATTGCTGGCACATCTTCTGCTGTTGGTTTCTTTGCTTCTGCTATAGGAACAGAAATAAAACACATTAGTGCTGTAAATAAAACTAAAAACTTTTTCATAAAACCACCTTCCTTAAATTTTATACTTACAATTCGTATGAATTACCGAACTTATGCAAAGGTCTTTCCTCTGTGTAGTTTGGTCTATTGTAGTTGTTTTGATTATTTTCATAATTTTGTTTGTTTCAATAATCGCTGTACATTTTTTCAAACTGCTGTGGATTTTCCATAGCACGATTTAATGTATCAGTCTTACCCAAACTCTGTTCATACTTGATTTGCTCAACTGTATAATAAGCAAAACTTTTTCCTGTAATAGCTGTTAAAACGCAAATTAAAACAAATAACTTTTTCATATTTACCTTTCTTAACCACGCTTAGTAGTAGCCTTTAAAATATTGATTTATAAAAGATTAACACATATAATCGCACGGTCGGTTTGTTTATTTGATTTCATATTACCACGAAAATTACAATATGAGCAAAAAAGATTTACAAAAGTTTGGCAAGAGATTAAAATTTCTAAGGCTTGATAAAGAATTAACCCAGCTTGAACTGGCTGAAATCCTTGATATGTCGCCTAATTTTATAGGAATGATTGAACGGGGCGAAAGAAATACAACTGTCGAAAACGTCTTTAAAATCGCAAGAGCCTTGAATATTAAACCTTCTAACCTCTTTGAAGAACTTTAAAGAAACAATTTACGCATTGTTTTTACGAAATTAAAATTTGTTCGTTTATGTTTATATGTGTATAACTAGCTGATTTATGAATTTAAAATTGGGTATTAAAAACAAATTAACATTTGTGCTATTATTAATTCATGGATATTCTGATAATTGGAAATGGTTTTGATTTAGCACATGGTTTAAAAACTTCCTATAGAGATTTTTTAAATTATTGTTATGGTAAACTTTATAAGCCAAGAATGACCTATATGCCATCAGACCCATATTATCAAAATTTATGGATAAAACATTTTATAAATGCACAAAAAAATATGGGTGAAACTTGGATAGATGTGGAAAAGGAAATTTTTCGAGTAATTAATATTGTTGTAAAATCTTTAAATATTTTGAAAAATAATAATTCTCAAATTTTTACTATTGATTTTAACAACAACATCTTTATGTTTGATAATTTGAATAACTATTTTCAAGACTCTTGGGGTACATGTAATACAGATAATAAAGGCTATTTTAGAATACAACCACATGATAATTTGACATATCGCATATATATTGATAATTTTATGGGGCTTGTTAATTTTTTATACGACCAATTAAGAGGTTTTGCTAAATTATTTGAAGCATATTTACTAAATGAAGTGTTGGCGAGCATGAGTGAAAATTCACCATATCAATTATCACTTAAAGCAATTGGTGTTGAGCCAAATAATAAAGATGTTTACTTATTGAGTTTTAATTATACAGATACATGTGAGAGATTATATAAGCAAAAATTTAATACATACTGTAGTATTGAAAAATTCGAACCAATTTTTGTACATGGAAAAGTTGGGCAATGTGAGAATTGTGACTTAGTATTAGGAACTCATAGTTTTGAGAACGAATACAAAGAAAATCCAGCTTTAAATATTTCTCATGAATTTAATATTTTCAAAAAGCATAATCAACGACATAAATATAGCACTATAAATAAATATCAAGATTTATTGCAAAAACTAAATCCCTCCGATAAAAGAAAAAAGATAAAACCAGTTTTTCATATTATTGGACATTCACTCGATGAGACAGACCATAAAATTTTAGCACATGTTCTTAATGCTAACAAAAATTCTATAATCAATATTTATTATCATAATGAAGAAGCCCAAACTAGGTTAATTAATAAAATCAATGATATAATAGGTGAAGAAGATGTGATGGCAAGAGTTAGATTCATTTATCAACATGACAACGAAAAAGGTATCTTAATTCCTAAAGTAACAAATGAATAAGCTAATTTATTTTAAGACGCCATAACTAATTATTTAAAATATTCTCTATTTCATTAATAACATTAACAATTTTTCGCAAGACAAAATAATATTCAATATTATCTTGTAGCTGTAATTCTTTATCTATAATACAAGAATCAGATGCTAATGCACTAAGTCTAGCCAAGCATTTTGCTTCTAATAATAGGTGTCCTGCCTTATTTAGTTTTTCTTGTTCCATATTCGCACTCCATTTAATGTATTATGTCGCAAAAGGAGGATATTTTTATCATGGAAAAATTTTGTTGCAAAAGTTTGTCTTATTTGACGGTATAAACCCTTGTTTTAAATTATTCATTGAATACAATTAAAACAAAAGAGGTGACTATGTTTATTTCAACTGAACCATGGACATATGCTAGATTAAAAAGTAATATTGAAAGTGGGTTATTAAAAATTCCTCAATTCCAAAGAGATTTTGTGTGGAGTAAAGAACAATCTGCGAAATTAATTGATAGTATATTAAAAAATTATCCAATTAACTCTTTTATTATTTGGGAAACAAAAGAAAATCTTAGATATATTAGAAACATAGGTAATATCAATTTTCCAAGTACTCCTAAAGAACACTTTACTTCTTATGTTTTAGATGGACAACAACGAATTACATCTATATATGCTGCTTTAAATGGGGTAAAAATAACAAGGCAAGATGATAAAAAAGAAGAAGATTTTTCTACTATTTATATTGATTTAGATTCAAACGAAGAAGAAATTGTTACTTTAGAAATCGATAAAAAAGAGCCTTTTTCGTATATTTCATTAAATGAATTAATGGAATGTGATTTAGTATATATAGCTCAAAATTATACTCCAGAAAGAATTAAAAAAATTCAAAATTATCGAGATGCTATTAATAATTATCCATTTTCATCAATAAAGTTAACTCAAACTAATATTGAAGAAGCTACAGAAATTTTTACACGTCTAAATGTCGGTGGAAAGAAACTTTCTGTATTTGAAATTATGGTCGCAAAAACTTTCGATAAAGATTACGATTTTGATTTGGCAGAAAAATATGAAAATTTAATTGATATTTTGAAAAATGCGAACTATGATACAATACCAAATTCAACACTATTGCAATCTATTTCTGTATGTTTAACAAATGATTGTACAAAGAAAACAATTTTAAATCTTAATAAGCAAGATTTTATTGATATTTATAATAAAGTGGAAAGTGCGTTATTAAGTACAATTGATTATTTTAAGACAAAGTATCGTATTCCTGTATCTGCACTTTTACCTTATGATGGTTTAGTTGTTCCTTTTACATATTTTTTCTTCAAAACAAGAGGAATGAAGCCTAGTGCCATTCAAGCTAAATATTTAGAAGATTATTTTTGGCGAGTTGTTATATCATCAAGATTTTATTCATCTTTAGAACAACGTATAGGACAGGATATTCATAGAATAAACTTAATTTTGGATGAAAAACTACCAAATTATGATGAAATTATTGATATAACTCCAGAAAGAATTAAGCACGATGGTGAATTCACGACAAGTAAGGGATATATAAAAGGGCTTTTATGTTTGTTAGCATATTATCAACCTAAATCTTTTAAAGATAACAGTATTGTATTAATTGATAATTCTTGGTTAAAACAAGCTAATAGTAAAAATTATCATCATTTTTTCCCTAAAGCGTATATGAAAAAGTACAGAGCTGATATCCCTTATAATATGGTCAATCACATAGCAAATATTACAATTGTGGATGGTTATATTAATAAGCAAGAAATTAGAGATAAGGCTCCTAGTAAATATATGCAAAAGTATATTTCTGATAATGAATATATACAAGAAACAATGGCATCTCATTTGATAGAGATTAATAAATCAAATTTAATTAATGATGATTTTGAAACCTTTTTTAATAATAGAATCGAATTAATTAGTCAAAAACTTCAAGAAAGAATTATTTTAACAGCAAATGACAAATCTAATGATTAAATTTTGTAACCTAATTCTTTTGTATTATATATTTGTTTGAAAATAATATATTTAATTGATTTACAAATCTTAATAATTTGAGAGAATTATACTGGCAGGATGAAACCATTATAAGAGAGAGTAGGATGGGTGAGTTAAAGAATAGTTTATTAACTTTAGGTTTTAAACCCAAAGATGGCAAAGATTGTATTTATTTAAAAAAATATAAAGCTTATGAAATAAATATTGAGTATAACGAAAAAAATCCTGAGAAATCAAACATAAATTATGGTAAGGAAATAGTTTGCCATCGTCATACTACTTGTAATTTTAATCAAGAAGAATCCTTAGTTGTATTAGAATGTGTTGATAGATTATTAAACAAAGGTTATAAACCTGAGAATATTGAATTAGAAAAATCCTGGAATTTAGGACATAAGGATAAGGGCTTTCTTGATGTATGGGTAAAAGATGAATTTGGAAATTCTTTTTTGATGGTAGAGTGCAAAACTTGGGGAAAAGAATACGAAAAATTTTGCAAAGAAACTTTTACACACAAAAATACCGCAAAAGAAAATGATGGAGGACAAATCTTTTCTTATTTGCAACAAGAGCCTAAAACAACAAAAGCAGTATGTTATTATACTTCAAAAATTAATTCCAAAAACATCGAATACAAAAATGCAATAATTCATAACAAAGATGATTGGTCAGATTTAAATCAAATAGAAAGATTTAAGAGATGGTCAAAAACATTTGAAACAAATGGTATTTTTGATGACGGAGTCCCATTGTATAAATTAGAATCAAAAGCAATTAGGAGAAAAGACTTAAAAGAATTAAAAAGAGAAGATTCTGACGGAATTTATAACCAATTTGCAGAAATATTAAGACATAATGTTGTATCCGATAAACCAAACGCATTTAATAAAATTATTAACCTGTTTTTATGTAAGATATGGGATGAAGATAGATGTCCTGATGATGAAGTAAAATTTCAAACTCGTACAAATGGAAGAGACAAATCCGATGAAGAATTATTAGAGGATTTAAATGATTTATATAAAGCAGGAATGAAAGCATATCTTGAAAAAGATGTATCGGATTGCACAAAAAATGATTTTGAAACATTATTAAGTTTTGTAGGAGATAGTTCTAAAAAGTCTGAATTTGAAGAATTATACAAAACATTAAGGCTATATAAAAATAATGAGTTTGCTTTTAAAGAAGTGTACGATAAAAAATCTTTTAGGGATAACGCAAAAGTTGTTAGAGAAGTTGTAGAATTACTGCAAGATAAACAATTAAGATATAGCCATAAGCAGCAGTTTTTGGGTGATTTTTTTGAAAAGTTATTAAATGATAGTATCAAACAAGAAGCCGGACAATTTTTTACACCGGTTCCTCTCACACAATTCATAATTAAATCATTACCAATTGAGGAAATGATTAAAACAAAAATTGCTAATGGGGAACAGGAAGTTTTACCATATGTAATTGATTATGCTTGCGGAACAGGACACTTTTTAACAGAAATAATGGATACAATGAATGATATTATCAAAAATAATATTGACCTTTCCTATATTTCAAAACCAAGCGTACAAAGGGAATTTAAAAATTGGCAAGATTCTGATTTTGAATGGGCTGAAAAATATATTTATGGTATAGATCTTGATTATAGGCTAATTAAAGCCTCTAAAATTAGTTGTTTCTTGAATGGTGATGGTAAAGCAAACTTATTACATGCAAATGGTCTTGCACCATTTGATAGTGAAGATTATTTAGGGAAATTACATAATCCATCTGCGAAACAAGATAATCAAAAGTTTGATATATTAATTGCAAATCCACCATATTCTGTAAAAACTTTCAAGCCTACAATAAAAGATGGTGAAAAATCATTTGAATTGTTCGATGGCTTTACTGAAAATAGCTCAGAAATAGAGTGCTTATTTGTAGAAAGAGCAAAACAACTACTAAAAGAAGGTGGTTATGCCGGAATTGTTTTACCTGTAAGTTTATTAACAAATGATAAAATTTATATAAGAACAAGAGAAATCTTATTAAAATATTTTGATATAAAAGGCATTTTATCTCTTCAAAATAATGCATTTATGGCTACTGGTACAAAAACAATCATTCTTTTAATGCAAAGACGAAGTAATAATTATTGGAAACAAATTCATTTAGCAATAAAAACATTTTTAGATAATTATAAAAATGTCACAGTTGCAGGTATAGAAAAAGCATTTTCAAAATTTGTAGAAATAAACTATGAAAATCTTTCTTTTGAAGATTATATATCCATTTTAAAAGCTAATACAACTGAATCTGCTAAAGAATCAGAATATTATGAAGAACATAAAAATATTAGTATAGATAATTTGAGAAAACTAGAAGCAGAAAAAATGCTATATTTCTTCTTGTCATATAATTCAAAAATAGTATTAGCTAATTCTGGGGAGAAAGCAGAAGAAAAAGAATTTTTAGGATATGAATTTTCTAATTCTCGTGGAAAAGAAGGTATTAATATATATAAAGATGACGAAAATAATATTATATCTTCTTTATTTTCTAGTATAGATAATTCTGATAAAGAAAAACTTAATACCTATATGAAAATGAGCATATTAAATCAGGAAAATACAGATAAAATTATAGATGATATAAATAATGAAGATTCTCATCCTTTAACAAAACACATTGACCATTGTCAATTGTCTGAACTTATTGAGTTTTCTCTTCCAAATTTTGATATTACTATTAATTTAAATGCTAAAAAAAAAGTAAAAATTGATAGTAAATATCCAATAGTGACACTAGGTGATGTAACTGATAATATTTTCATAGGTGGTACTCCTGATAGAAGTAAAAAACAATATTATAGAAATGGCAATCACTTATGGCTTTCTATAAAAGACATGAATAATGGTGTTATATTTGATACAAATGAAAAAATTAATGATTTAGGAGTTGAAAATTCTAATGTCAAACTTGTCAAAGCAGGAACATTATTATTTAGTTTTAAATTGTCCGTTGGCAAAACAGCTATTGCAGGAAATGACATGTATACAAATGAAGCAATAGCAGCTTTAATGACAAATAATTTAATAGATAAAAAGTACTTACAGATAATTATTGCTAATAAATATATACCGCTTGAGGTTACATCAAAGGCATTTGGTAATATGCTTAATTCGAAAACAATACCACTGATAAAATTGCCTTTGCCACCATTGAATATTCAAAAACAAATTACAGATAACATTACTATTATTGAAAAAAGTTTTGAAAAAAACAATGACAAAATTAATAACCTTTATGAAAAAATATCAAAACTAATTAATGTTAATAATATAAATGAAAAGATAAGAAAGTATGCAAACTTGATACAAAGAGGAAAAACACCTAAATATTCATATGCAAAATCAGATATTCAAATAATAAAATCAGGGCAAATTAGGGGGGTAAGAAAATTTGATTTTTCAAAAAAATATTATGCAAGTTCTTCCATGAAAGCAGATGATAGATTATTGCAAAAAGGAGATTTATTAATAAATTCAACAGGTGTTGGAACTGCAGGTCGAGTAAATTTGTTTGATTTGGATGGACAATATTTTGTAGATAGCCATGTTACAATATTGAGGTTAGACCAAACTAGATTATTGCCTGTATATTTGCTATATCAACTATATTTTAATATTGGTTTTAAAAACATTGAAAAAATGGCAACAGGACAAAGTGGTCAAATAGAGTTGGCACCTGATGCAATTGCTAATATTAAAATCCCTGTACCTAATATTGAAGAACAAAAAAGAATTGTAGCAAAGATTTTACCTTTAGAAGTAGAAATTGAAAGATTGCAAAAAGAAATAGATGAAATTCCTGCTAAAAAACGAGCTATTCTTGACAAATATTTAAAATAATTAATCTGTAATTTTACGTTCCTTCTTTCAAAATTTCCAAATACTCTTTATACGCAAATGTTCTATTTCTTGATTGCGTTGATGTTTGTTCGAGGACGCCTATACTAGATAAATCTTTGACTATATTAGACATTGTATTAAACACTATATCGAGCTCTTTAGCAGTCTTTTGAATTTCTATAATAGGATTTGCCTCCAAATATTCAAACACCCGCATTGCATTTTTAGCACGGCGTCCTAAGGTTTCAATCTTTGCACAATTTTTATCATGCAAAGCAACTAATTTATCTATGGTCTCTGTTGCGTCTTTTGCTGATTCATAAACAGCTTCTAAGAAGAACTTAACCCATTGTTCGTAATTACCTTTCAAACGTACCTCGCTCATGCGGTCATAATATTCAATTCTGTTCTTCTTTAGAAAATATGAAATATATAATGCCGGAGTAGTTAAAACTTCCTTTTCCATTAAAAATAAAGTAATCAATAGGCGACCTATTCTGCCGTTTCCGTCTAAGAATGGGTGAATGGTTTCAAATTGATAATGAATTAATCCGGCACGAATAAGCACATCTAAATCATCTTCGGAGTTAATATATTTTTCTAAATCCGACATTGCTTCATTCATGTCAACGACATTCGGTGGCACAAATCTGGCATTTTGCAAATTACAACCTGCTGCACCTATCCAGTTTTGAGAATGCCTAAATTCACCTGGGCTCTTATTTTCACCTCTTACGCCAGATAGCAAAACTTCGTGTGCTTGCTTAATTAACCTGTTGCACAAAGGAAGTTCTTTTAATTTATTAATCGCAAAGTCGGTTGCCTTAATATAGTTTACAACATCACCAACAGGTCTATTTGTGTTTTCTTCTAAACACGGGTCAAGAACATCTTCTAAAGTCGCCTGCGTTCCTTCAATTTGTGAAGACATCAGAGCTTCTTTTCTAACATACATTGAGATAAGCAAATCCATATTAGGAATTCTAGTTGCAATACCTTCAAGCAAAGCAAGCTGTTTATTTGCTTTTACAAGGATTTCTACAATATTGTTGCTTAATTCTATTGTAGGATTCGGCGGCAAAACTGATGGCACAAAAGATTTATATGCCATATCACCTGATAAATTTGATTTAAAATAACCTGCTCGATTTTTCATGACTATACCTAAATTGAAATAACAAGTTTATTATAACACATTTATTTCAATTTATCAATTGAAAATGAAATAAACATTGGTAATTCTTAATCTTATTTCACTTTCCATAACCAGCCAAGATAAAAATCTCAAAAATTGCAAAATTTTTCTATAACTCCGATTGAAGGAGGCTAAATATGGATTTTACCCCTCCCCCGCCCTTGTATAAAATGCTCATTTTAGAAGTATCAATCCTTCCCTAATCGCATTGCAGTTGCAAATAGGTTGCAAAAGTTCTGATAAACTTAAACAAAAATTGACAAAATATGAGAATAAAATAAAGCTCAAATTCATGCGTGGTAATAAATAGAGATAAATTCTGATAAAATCTGGAAACCCTTGCAAACACAGCGTTCCACAACTCATAACCCGAAGGTCGTTGGTTCAAATCCAGCTCCCGCAACCATTTGATATAACTGGCTTTTAGAGATCTTCTAAAAGTCACTTTTTTAGTAAAAACAGCACATTTTACTGCGCTGAAATTAGATTTGGATTTATTTTCTACATTTTGATTGTATTTTTACGTTTAGTTTGAGAATTTCAGTTAGTTTGAGAATTATCGCCGAAAGGCTTGATTTTATTGGATTTTTAGTGTCGGAAATTGCCTGAATTTAAAATTCTCAAACCGGACCAAAACGGACTTTTTTTACCACTTTTTTCTTTCAAACTTCCATGACCTGAAAACCTTATTTTACAAGGCTTTTAATTCGGTTTGAGATTTTTAAGACAGTTTGAGAATTTTGGGCAAGTAGAATTTTTTAATTTCAAGGTTGGAAATTTATTTTTAAAGTCGGAAAAATTTTTCTGATTTTTTGTTCTGTTGAAAAAGAAGATTTGCAGATTTTAAGAAAATTACCAAAAGAAGCGCAAATTACTTTTAAATTAGCAACAACTTAATCTACCCATATTTATGTTATAATGCCCTTATGGAAAACATTTTAAGTAAAATTAAAGAAGAATTTTTGACAAAATTTTCTGAAAATCCTTTTTTAATGACTATTGAAAAGCAGGCATATTTTGAACTACCAATTTATTCAAAACCATACTTGTTTTTAATTCTAGAGGGAAAAGCACAGCTAAATTTGGAAAACGGTTTAATCAATTATGAAAAAGGTAGTTATATTCTTTCAAAAATTGATACTCCAAAATTTTTGAAAGTTATTGAACCCCCGTTTAACGCTCTTGTTTTACAATTTTCTATTGAAGAAATAATCTCTGTTATGATTGAACTGGATTGTAACATTGAGCCAAATAACAATGATGAAGATTTGATTAACAATATTCTAAGATTAGTTCAGAACAATAATGATATTTTTTTAAAGAAAAATATTACAAGAGAAATTATTTATAATCTTTTGACGGGAGTTCACGGTAAAGAATTTATAAATAGTGTTGTAAAACTCCAAAATGCTGATGAAATTTATGACATCAATAACTGGATTAAAGAAAATTTTAAATCGGATTTTTCTGTTGAGGATTTGGCAAAGTTAAATAATATGAGCGTATCAACTTTTCATTCGAAGTTTAAAAACGCAGTAGGGATGAGCCCTATTCAATGTCAAAAGAAATTAAGATTACTGGAAGCAAAAAGATTGATGTTTGATACTTCAATGAATGTAACAGAGGCTGCACTTGAAGTTGGGTATGAAAGTATTTCTCAATTTAATAGGGATTATAAAAAGTTGTTTGGGTTTGCACCCTGTAAGGATATTGCACAAATATTAAAACAAAATATTTAATTGTTTAATATTAACTTTGCAAATTCCTCAATACTATCCCCGTTTCGGGATGATGAATTTTCTATTAAATTAAAATAGCAACTTGGCATTTCTTTTGTTTTTAAATTTTTAGCAATACAGGGTGCGCAACCTTTGTCATGTTTTGTTGGATGCAAAGGACAATCTAATTTTTTACAAGTACAAAACGGGCTTAAATTTTTCATAAATTCCTCCTTTAAAAATAGGCAGGAAAGAACAAATCTTCCTGCCTATAATGATATATAATTAATCTGATATTTTCAAGACAGCTCTAAAATGAACTTTTGTTGACATCATTTTTTCGTAGGCCATGCGCGCTTTTTCAAGTGGAAAAACTTCTACCATAGGGCGAACACCCGTTAAAACGCTGAAATTAATCGCTTTTTCCATTTCGTTAATATCTGTAAAGGTTCCCTTAACAGAACCTGAACTTTTTAGAAAATCCAAACTAGACCAACCGATGTTTTCTTCACTTACCGCTGCAATAATTACTTCACCACCTTTTTGTAAACCTGCAATTAATGGTGAAATTGCTTTCGGGTTTGGAGCTGTTGCAATAATGACTTTTGCTCCGCCTAATTTTTGTAAGGTTTCTGCAATATTTTCAGTTTCAGAATCAATATAGTGATGTGCACCAAGTTCTTTTGCAAGAGTTTCTTTATCTTTACCTCTTGAAATTGCAACAACTTCAAAGCCAGAGTGTTTTGCATATTGAACAGCCAAATGCCCTAAACCTCCGATACCTGAAATTGTAACTAAATCGCCGGGACGAGCACAAGAATTTCTTAATGCACTAAATACGGTTTCACCTGCGCATAATAATGGCGCACCTTCTGTTGAATTTATTACATCAGGCATTTTTATTAAGCCGTCTTCATAAGCAAGAGTATATTGCGCATATCCGCCGTCCGTTGTGAGTGCTGTTGTTTCACCATGTCCGCCATGCCAGCCCAAACCTACCCTATCACCAATTTTCCACTTTGTAACTTTAGAACCTAATTTTTGAACAGTACCAATTATTTCATGTCCTGGTATTCTTGGATATCTTGAAGCCCAACCCTCAATGACTTTAGAATCACCTCTGCAAACACCGCATGCTTCAACTTTTAACAAAACCTGTTCATCATTTGGTTCAGGTATCGGAATTTCAACAAGCTCCATAGGCTCTTTTGGTGCTTTTACTTGAATTGCTTTCATTGTGTTCATAATTTTATCTCCTTTGTTGTGCCTTTATATTGGCATTTTAAATTATGAACTAATTAAATTCTTGTCGTTTTCTTTTAAGATTTTGCACAATTCTATAAGAATAAAAAATTAGATTTTTATTGTTAAATACCAAATTTTAAAATAAACAGAATGCTAACTTTTACTAAAAACTGTTGCGAGAATTAGCAATTTATAAAACGGAAAAAAGGACAAAATCAGATTTTTCAAAATCTAACTTGCCCAGAATTCTCAAACTGTCTGTTATAAATTCTCAAACCAACTGTTAAATTACATTGATACTCGGACGGCAAAAACTTAGAGCTTGAAAACTTAGTTCAGTTTGTTGAATATTTGAATTTAATTTTATTCAGGTATAGTGTATTATGCGAGAACAAGCAATTGATAGCAATTACCAATAAAATTTAATAAGTCATCAGTACAGAACTTATTATTAATTAAAATAAATATAAATATTATTTATCTGGTATAATAAATTGTACAGGGAGATCTATCACAATGCTTTATTATACAGATTTACACATACATTCAAAATACTCGCGTGCTACTAGTAAGAGCTGTAATTTAGAAGAACTTGCATTCTGGGCTAAAAAGAAAGGACTTAGTCTGATTTCTACCGGAGATTTTACACATCCGGCCTGGTTTAATGAAATAAAAGAGAAGCTTGTACCTTCAGAAAATGGAACTTTTAGACTTAAACCGGAAATCGAAAAAGAAATTTTTCAAGGAACCGAACCTGTAAAATTTATTTTGAGTGTTGAAATCTCTACGATTTATAAAAAATGGGATAAGACAAGAAAGGTGCATCATGTTTGTTTTGTCCCTGATTTACAAGCAGCAGAAAATTTTCGACAGAAACTTGAAACGATTGGAAATATAAAATCTGATGGAAGACCTATTTTAGGACTTGATTCAAGAGACCTTCTGGAAACAGTTCTTGAAGCAGGTGAGAACTCATATATCATTCCCGCCCATATTTGGACTCCATGGTTTTCTGTTTTAGGCTCTAAATCAGGATTTGATTCGATAGAAGATTGTTATGGCGACCTTGCAGAACATATTTTTGCAGTAGAAACGGGCCTTTCTTCTGATCCGGAAATGAACTGGCATGTTTCAAAATTGGATAAATTCAGACTAGTTTCTAATTCAGATGCCCATTCTCCTTCAAAACTTGCAAGAGAAGCTACTGTTTTTACTAAGGAACCTGATTATTATTCAATCATGAATGCTTTAAAAACGGGTGATGGCTATTGCGGAACTGTTGAATTTTTTCCGGAAGAAGGAAAGTACCACGAGGACGGACATAGAAAGTGTAATGTCTGTTTGACGCCGGAAGAAACAAAAGCATTAAATGGAATTTGTCCGGTCTGCGGAAAACCTCTTACAATAGGGGTTTCTTACAGAGTGAACGAGCTTTCTGACCGCAAAGAAATAATTACACCGCCTGCAACGGCAGGACAAACTTTTAGTCTTGTACCTTTGCAGGAAATTCTTGCTGAAATTTTAGGCGTTGGAACTGCTTCTAAGAGTGTTTCTGCTGAGTATGAGCGTCTTACCTCTAAATTCGGGTCGGAATTATCAATTCTTAGAGAAGTACCTGTTGATGAACTTAAAAGGAGTTCTACGCTTTTAGGCGAAGCTGTATCGCGTCTTAGAACAGGAAAAGTTATTAAGCAGGCGGGGTATGATGGTGAATATGGAATTATAAGACTTTTTGAAGATGGTGAACTTGTAAAAAAAAAGTTTGTAAACCTAAAGCTTAATATTGATATTCCTAAGCCCGCGGAAGCAGCTATTGAAAAAACTCCTGTTGTTGAAAAACAGCCTAAGAAAAAGGGACTGGATGAATATCAGGAGGCTGCGGTAACAGAAAATTCAAATCAACTTTTAATCGCTGCGGGCCCCGGGTCAGGTAAAACTACCGTTTTAACACACAGAATTGCTTATTTAATAAATAATAAGGGGATTATGCCTGAAAATATTTTAGGTATAACTTTTACAAGAAGAGCAGCTGAAGAAATGAGAAGCAGACTCTCAAAATTGTTGGGAGAGGCTTCTGATAAAATAAATCTTCATACATTCCATTCTCTTTGTTTTAGTATTCTTAGGGAAAATCTGGACAGAGAAATAAGGGTTATGTCAGACGAGGAAAAAGCTTTAACAATGGTCGAGGATGCATTAAGCTTTGATGATTTGATTACTCTTACACTTGAGCTTTTTGAAGAAAATCCGGAGCTTCTTTGCAGGTATCGTGAAAAATTCAGGTATGTATCCGTAGATGAATATCAGGATATTGATGAAAATCAATACAGGTTAATCAGAATGCTGGTGCCGTCGGATGGTAATATTTTTGTAATTGGCGACCCTAATCAAGCTATATACGGCTTTAGAGGAGGAGATGCTAAGTTCTTTAACTCTTTTATAGAAGATTATCCAGATACAAAAATTGTAAATCTAAAAAATAATTACCGTTCTACAAATAGTATTGTTAGTGCGTCTAACCAGATGATTAATTGTTTTAATATTGTATCAGCATTTGATAAACCGCACGAAAAGATTACGATACATTCAGCGCCTACAGATAAGGCAGAAGCAGAATATATTACAAGCACTATTGAGAGTTTAATAGGAGGGCATAGTTTCTTCTCCATAGATTCAGCAAGAAGCGGCGGAGAAAATGAAGATTATTCGTTCTCAGATTTTGCAATTTTATATAGAACATCCTCACAGCTTCCTCCAATATCAGAAGCTTTGAAAAGATCCGGAATGCCTTTTGTTAAATTATCAAATGATTTATTGTGCGAAAGAAAAGATATAAAAGAGATACTCAAGAAACTTAATGATTTGCAGCCCGTTTCTGAGCAAATAGAAATTCTTGGCGAGAAGATTGACAGGTATATTCTGAATTATCTTCTTAAACTTGCAAAAGAAAGTAATGATAAGAATGATTTCATTCACAAGATATCATTCTTAACGGAGGCAGATATACTAGACAAGCGTGCGGACAGAATTACATTAATGTCGCTGCATGCTTCTAAAGGGCTTGAGTTTAAATGCGTTTTTATTGCCGGTCTGGAGAATGAAATATTACCGTTATATAGAGCAAAAACTCCTGATGAAATTGAGGAGGAGCGGCGCCTTTTATATGTTGGTATGACAAGAGCAGAAGACCGCTTATACCTTACGCATTCAGAAAAACGAATGTGGCTTGGTGCTTATAGAAATTTAGAAATTTCACCATTTCTGGAAAAAATAAAAGATGACTTATTGAATTTAAGTAAGTTTGAGAAAGTTTATAAGGAAAAAGACAAATCAGAACAATTAAGTTTATTTTAATTGTAATACTTGACTGATAGTAACTCTCAGGAAATATAATTTTTGTGGAGGTTAAGATTATGACAAATAAGATTATATTAGAATTACCTGACAAAACAGAGGTTGAGGCTGAAAATATAAGTTTTATACAGCTTCATGGAGAGAATAATACCGTAAGGCTTAAAGTAGAAAATCTGGAAAAATTTAAAACCCAGAAAGGCTTGTTAATTGCAGTATACGGAAGCTGCAACACTATAAATCTCGGTAAGATTTTTTATCCGGTAAATGATACAATCGGATTGACCGGTTTGACTATAAATATAGGAAATCCGCCGGAGGATACGCTTACGCCTGGGGTAAAAAGAGATGCTGATAATTGTTCTATTGATATTGGCGATAATATTATTGTTTGCGGTGCCAGATTGTTTTTACAGGATAGTGATACATCTATTTCTATCGGGGATGATTGCATGATTTCGTGGGGAATAGATATTTGGTGTACTGATGTCCATACAGTTACGGATCTGGAAGGCAATGCGCTTAACTTTAGCGATAAAATTGAAATAGGCAGGCATGTATGGATTGGAAAAGACGTAAAAATAGGCAAAAATACTAAAATTTCAGATGATTTAATAATTGGATGGGGTAGTATTGTTACAAAGAAATTTGAAGAGCCGAATGTTGTTCTGGCTGGTAATCCTGCAAAAATTGTTAAGAGGGGGATAAACTGGAATTTTAGAGATATAAGAAATTATCAAATATATCGGGAAAGTTTATAGGAGAATTGTTTGAGGTATGCAAAAATATATTTGTATAAGTATTCTGATTTTTTGTACCGTAGCTGCATTATTGGGTCTAAATTTTGTTTTAGAAAAAATGAAGACAAAAAATTTGCAGAAAGAGGGGCTTAATTTTTTGCAGTTAACTATGTATGAATTTTTCCAATACCTTATAAATATAAAACAAATGGTTCGGAATAAGTGTTCTATTATTGATGAGTTTTTGTGTAATAAAAATATTGAGAATATTGCAGAAGTTTTTTCTTTAATGGCACCTCCGGAAATGGCTTTAAATATTAATGTGAGCAGCTACGCATTTACTATTAAAAAAGAACCTATGATTGTAGATTTAATGCTTAAGCTTATTTCCAATAACAGAGATATTTTTAAGTATATAAACTTTGTAAATCAAGAATTGACTCGCTGGTCTAAAGGAGATTTAAATCAGATTTTGATTTTGCTTGAACAGCATAGGAATAAAACATTCCCCAAATTAATTTTCACTATTAATATGTGTATTTATGCGACGTTTAAATTAATGGAAATAGTAGCTTATTATTCCCCAAAAAGATTGGTGGAATTTATAGATGTTGATAATATTGCGGGATATATTCAAGAGATTGAAAATGAAATAGATGCTTTTTTAGGTTATGCACATTGGAAGAATGCTTACAGAAGGGCTGAAATTAAAAAGTTTTCAATATTAAAACGTATAGTATTTCTCGTTCAAAATCTTTATAATTATAAAAAAAATAAAGACTGTTATATTATTGTGCCGGAAGAGGAAGGCTTTGATCTTTCGCCTATGACTTTTGATACAGCCGGTGACTTAATTTCAATTATGATGACTAAATGTATGGCTCAAAAATTGATGTTTTACCGCAAAGAGGATTTTACTAAAAAAGGTTTTTTTGTTCAGGATTTTGACGGCAGTGCAAAAATTATTATTGGCCGCGAGGCAGAACCCTGCTTATACAGAGGTCAGAATTTTAACCATAAGCAAATGCTTCCGGGATATTTGCGTCCGAATATTGTTAATAATGAAGTTATGCATTGTGTTGAATATATTAAAAGAGAGGAATTTAAGCTTTTATTTAAGCAGACGCCTTACTATATGCTCTTAAGAAGACTAAGCGTGATGGGGCACTTTTTTGAATTTGATTTAGATGCGGTTGCCCAGCACTATGAATTTGCAACCAATTATCTTGATGTTACAAAGGATGTAAGAGTTGCGTTATTTTTTGCTTATACAGTTTGTAAAGACGGGAAATATTACCCTGTTCAGGATTTTAATGAATATAAACCGACATTGTATATTGCTAATCAATCATTAATGCATGTTATTAATAAAAATATAGTTAGGCCGGTAGGATTTCAAGCTGTAATGCGTCCGCTCCTGCAAACGGCTTTTGCGTTAAATATGACTTCAGAAAATAAAGATATTTTATCAAATTTTATTGAAATAGAATTACCGCAGAGTCCGGAAGTTGCGCTTGCAATTTACAGAAGTTTTAATGACGGTCGGGATATTTTTCCTGACGAACCTGTTATGAGCTTGAAGAATATTGTTAGAGAAAGGCGGGAGCTGAATGAGGGTTTATTTAAACAATATTGCCGCGAGTATAAAAAGCCGGAAGCTGTACTTAGAGAAAAACTTGAAGAAAATTTTCGTATAACAAATACCCTGCCGTTAATAGAGCCTGAAATGTTTACAAAAATGACCTCAGAAGTTTATGATAAATTAATCCCGTGGATAAAAGAAAATATTTCGTATAGAAAATGCCGGTACGCTGATGAGAACAATCCTAATGCTTATCAGGACTTATTTCCTAAATCACTTGTCTAAACTTTACATTGTGTAATAAAAATAGCAATTTTTAATTTTTAGGGCTTTTAACACAGATATGGAAATTACTAATGAAGTTGTATATAAAAGACCGTTAACTTTAACAGGAGCACTGCAAGAATGTCAAAAATCTGATAAGAGAATCTCTGCAACAGAATCGCGTCTTGATATCTTTCTAAAAAATGTGAGTAAAAATGAAGAACTTTCAAATATAAAAGTTTCAAAATATCTGGGCAGAGGCTCATCTGCTGTTGTATTTGAAACTTCTGACGGCAATATTTTGAAACTTACAGAAACAAATCATTTCCCGCTAAACAGGCCTGTGCAGAGTTTTGATGTTCCCATTTATAAACATGGCAAAGCCGGTAAAATTCATTATTACGTCGAAGAAAAGCTTTTTCAGCACGGATTGAGTGAAGGGTTTGTTTCGATTATGAAAGATATGATAAAGGCAGCCGGATTAAGACCATATGATTTGTTGGACGGAGATGTTTTTCAGCTGGGTATGTCTAAAGAAGGTAAATTATATCTTCTTGACCCAGAGTGTGCGAAGTACAAAACAATTTTTCATGCAATATTTGATAAAATGAAGCGATTATTGACAAAGTGCCGCCATTATGGTTAAACAGACTAAAGGAGAGATATTTTTATGGCAAAAACGATTTTAACAGGTGATAGACCAACCGGCAGACTGCATTTAGGACACTATGTGGGCTCTTTGAAACGCAGAGTAGAGCTGCAGAATTCCGGAGAATATAAAAATATCTATATAATGATTGCTGATGCACAGGCATTAACAGACAATTTTGATAATCCTGATAAAGTAAGACAAAATATTATGGAAGTTGCTCTTGATTATTTGTCAGTCGGTTTAAATCCTGATATTTCAACAATATTTATTCAATCAATGGTTACGGAGTTAACCGAATTAACTTTTTATTATATGAATCTGGTAACTCTTGCCAGATTGCAGCTTAATCCGACTGTAAAATCTGAAATTCAGATGAGAGATTTTAAATCAAGCATTCCTGTCGGATTTTTATGTTATCCGATTAGTCAGGCAGCAGATATAACAGCTTTTAAAGCAGATACGGTACCTGTCGGGGAAGACCAGCTTCCAATGATAGAACAGACAAGAGAAATTGTAAGAAAATTCAATCATATTTATGGCGAAGATGTTTTAATTGAGCCAAAAGCTCTTCTTCCTGATAATCAAGTTTGTATGAGACTTCCTGGTATTGACGGAAAAGCTAAAATGAGCAAATCGCTTGGTAATTGTATTTATCTTTCTGATACGGCAGAGGATGTGCAGAAGAAGATTATGAGTATGTATACAGATCCGACTCATCTTAAGGTTACTGATCCGGGGCATATTGAAGGCAATACGGTATTTACTTATCTGGATGCATTCTGCAAACCGGAACACTTTGAAAAATACTGGAATGATTACGCTTCATTAGACGAGGTTAAAGAGCATTACCAGAGAGGCGGGCTCGGCGATGTTAAGGTGAAAAGATTTTTAAACAGTATTGTAAATGAAGAACTCGAACCAATAAGAGCAAAACGTAAAGAGTTTGAACAGGATATGGGTGCAGTCTACGATATTCTTGTTGACGGAACAGGAAAGGCCAGAGAAGTTGCTGCAAATACTTTAGCAGAAGTTAAACAGGCAATGAAATTGAATTACTTTGATGATAAAGCGCTGATTTTAAAATAGGTAAATAAAGTTTACAAATCTTTTATCATTTCATCAACAGTTTTATTAACAACACTTGCGAACTTAACAGCATTCACAAGAGAAAGGTTGTGCTTTGCACATTCTACATTGCTTATGTAAGATTTGCTAAATCCTGTAATATCTGCAACATCATCTTGTGATAATTTTGCTTTGTTTCTGTAATGTTTGAAATTTATTCCAAAATTCTCTAATATTTTTTGTTCGTCCATAGTTTAATTTTATACTCTTGACAATAATATATCGATAGCTTATAATGACAAATGTTGTTCTATAGTAGATTAACGAGGTGATTTTATGAAAAAGCAAAAAGTAAAAAAAGATATAAAAGAATTGTTAGACAATATTAGTGAAAAAGAAGTTTTAAAGTTGAGAGAATGCTCTTGTGATAAAAATGGTTTTGATGACTATGTGTACAAGGCGTCTGATAAAGTCTTAAAAAAAATAGTAAATCCTTTTTTTAGGTTTGCAGTATTACAAAATTGTATTTTGGATGCTAAAAATAATAGTGAATTTTATCCAAATATAGATAAGAAGAAGGTTAACTTTCTATATAAAAAATTACAAAAAATGTGCGTATTTTTAAATATCGTAATGGATGAATACTGCAAATTGTTAACGAAAATTCAACATCCTTAGTTATTGCGGAATTGTTTTTGGGCAAGTGCCAGAACAAAAATTATCCCGAACAGAATATAGGCTAAAGCGCAGGACTTACCAATGTCAAAATATTCAAACGCGTATTTGTATATGGAATAGACTATTACATTTGTAGAATTTGCAGGGCCTCCGGAGGTCATAACATAGATTAAATCAAAAATCTGAAAAGACGAAATTGCAGTTACCAGTGTTACAAAGTACGTTGTCGGTTTCAATAGCGGTATTGTAATTTCCCAGAAAGTCTCTTTTACTCCGGCTCCGTCAATTTTTGCAGCCTCGTATAGATTCTGATTTATTGTCGAAAATCCGGTCAGAAAAAGAACTACATTGTATCCTATCAGCTTCCATACAGATACAAAAATAAGTACTGGCATTGCAAGATGCGTATCAAAAAGCCATTTTAGGTGTGTCTTAAAAAGTAAGTTTATTGCTCCTATATTAGGGTCAAAAATCCAGGACCAGACAATTGCTATAACAACAGCAGGAGTTATAAACGGAAGAAAGTAGATTGTCTTATAAACTTCACTGCCTCTGATTTTTGTGTTTAATGCAGCTGCAATCAATAAAGGGATGATTACTGCAAAAATAGTTGTTGAGATAGCATAAATAAAAGTGTTTAAGAGAATTTGCAGAAATTCGGGTTCTGATAAAATACTTTTGTAGTTATCCAGTCCAACAAATTTAATCTCGTTTAATAAATCCCACTCTGTAAAACTTAGTGCAAAAGAACAAAAAATCGGAATAATAATAAATATAAAAGTTCCAATCAACGCCGGTAGAATAAAAATTAAATTTTTATGTTTATCCATGTTATTATTATACTATAGTTATTTTAAGGAGGAGTTATGCTAAAAGAGTCTGCTTTTGGAAAAAATGATATACGCGGAATTTACGGCGATGATATTACAGAGGAGTTGTTTTATTATACAGGCCGAGGATTTGTTCAATTTTTAGTAAGGGAGACTAAAAAACAGCCTTCAGAAATCTGGATAAGTGTTTGCCGCGATGCAAGACTTCATTCTCCGTCTCTTTCAAAATCGCTGATAGAAGGAATTCGTTCCTGCGGTGCTAATGTCGTTGACATGGGACTTGCTCCGACACCTATCGGATATTATTCAGAGGTTGTAGGGCTTCCTCCATATATTACAAAATATATGCCTGTAACAGGAGCAATGATTATTACTGCAAGCCATAACCCAAGCCAGTATAATGGAATGAAAATGACTTATGCAAAACAGTCTTTGAATGAAGAACAAATTAAGGTTGTAAAAGAGCTTACAATGGAAGAATATAAACTTGCTATTCCGCCTGTAGCTTTTGGAATTCTTAATGAATATGACATTATACCTGATTATATTGAAGAGATGACTAAAAAGTTCGGTAGAATAGGAGAAGGTATAAAGGTTGTAGTGGATAGTGCCAATGCAACCGGCGGTGTTGTTGCGCCTAAGTTATATAGAGCTCTCGGGTGTGAAGTGATTGAACTTTATTCAATGCCTGACGGAAGATTTCCGCACCACCATCCAAACCCTAGTGATGAAAAAACTCTTACGGATATTAAAAAAGCTGTTGTTGCAAATAAAGCCGATTTAGGTATTGCATTTGACGGTGACAGTGACAGAATCGGGGTTATTGACTCTGACGGCAACTCTATGACAGGTGACAAACTGCTTTTAATCTATGCGGAAGATGTTATCAAAGAGTATAATGCAAAAGGAATTAAACCTGTTATCGTTTCTGAAGTTAAATGCTCGCAGGTTCTTTACGATACTATTAATGAAAATGGCGGAGTGGCTGTTATGTGCAAAACAGGACACGGGTATATTAAGTCAAAAATGAGAGAAACCGGTGCTGTTCTTGCAGGTGAAATGAGCGGCCATACATTCTTTAAAGATCATTATTACGGATTTGATGATGCTGTTTATGCAGGATGCAGAATTATTCAAATTGTTGCAAGAAAGAAAAAAGAAAATCCGAACTTTAAAATAACTGATATGCTTGAACCTTTCAAATCTATGTACTCATCAAGTGAAGTTCGCCTGCCTTGTCCGAATTCTTTGAAAGCGCAAACTTTAGAAGGGTTCCAGAAAGTAATTGCAGAAAATCCTGATTTCTTCGGGACTAATATAAAAGATATTATTACAATTGACGGTATGCGTATTGTGTTTGAAAAGGGATTTGCCCTCATAAGACAAAGCAATACTGAACCTGTATTTACATTGAGGTTTGAAGCTGACAGCAAAGAAAATGCTCAAAAATACGAAGATTTGATGGTAAATAAACTGCTTGAAATTATCAAAAATCTGTCAGTTCAGGTTACAGCTTAAAAAGAAACAGTTTTGGCAGCGCATATAGAATCTTTAACATTCGGAATTTTGAATCCGAATATTGTTCGCTCGTCCTCGTAGCTTTCAACAAAAATACTGCCTGCATGAGCATTAACAATCTTTTTAGATGTATATAGTCCTAAACCTATACCAAGCTCTTTATGTGCTTCTGCAAAAGAAACATACTGGGCAAATATTGCTTCGCGTTTTTCTGCCGGAATATAAGGACTCCTGTTTTCAAGACTAAAACAGGTTAAATTAATTTCATTATATATTTTAATTTTTATTTCAGTGTCCTTGAATGCATACTTTATACCGTTGGATAAAAGGTTCATTATTACACGTTTTATTTGTACCTTATCCCCATAAACAAAAGGAATATCGCACCTCTTTTCTATAGAAATATTGACATTTTTATCTTTAGCAATGTAAATCATTTCACCTATGCAGTCTTCAGCAAGGTCAGTCAGAGAAACTTCTTCATAATTAAGCTTTACCACTCCTCTTTCGTTTCTGTAAGTTGCAAGAAGAGAACTAAGCATTGCATTCATATACTTGCAAGAGTCTAGCAGCATTCCTAAAATTTCCTGTTGTTCTTCTGTTAAAGAGCCAAATTCTCCTTTTAGCAGTAATTCAACTGCTCTTATTTGAGCTAGTGTAGGATTTTTAAGGTCATGTCCTAATGAAGCAACAAAAGTTTCTCGCTGTGCCTGAAGATGTTTTTCATCATCAATGTTTTTAGCCATTACCAGAATCCCGATAACGTTATTATGATAATCGTTTATAGGTGCTTTGTAAATTGTATACCAGTGTGGAATACCTCTAGTGTCAACAATTTCTTTGTCGTATGTTATGAGCTTATTATTTTCTATAACAGACTTGTCTTCACACATTTTTGTTGCATTAATACTCTGGAAATCCAGCTGTATTTTATGAAAATAGTCAAATCCATCATTGAAGAATGCTTTTGAATGTTTAGTGCCGGTGATATATTGACCGTTTAAGTCCTGCATATAGATAATTTTAGGAATATTTTCTAAAAGTGCATTTAATTGATATTTATTTACAAAAAATCTTTCTTTTAGCTCTTCCTGTTCTGTAATATCTTTAGAAATGTATAAAATACACTCAACAGAATTATTATTGAGAACCGGCATTGCTGTAACAGCTAAAACTTGATTCTTCTTTTCAGAATGAATACTAAATGTAACAGTACGTTTCTCTTGCAATATCTGCATTTCACCAGAAGAATTACAGCAATCAGCAGATTTATTAAAGTGCTCATAAAAGGCGCTATTTGCGCTTAATAGTTTTAAATTCTTATCCTTAATCCATATTGCATCAGGATAATCTTTAAAAAATGTTTGTAATAAACTCTCGTAGTTGATATTTGCTCCAAGCATCTCTGCTATTTCAAAAATTTCCATAACACCTCAATAAGCGTTTATAAATAAACGTATTTTTTACACTTAACCAACATTCTATAATATTTCTTATTATACGAATATTAACCGGATGTACTATTTTATTTTTTTATTATTCTGATATAGAGAGGGTTATATGTTAGTGTTGGCGAGGTAGAGCAAATTGTGCTGTAACCTGTCTCAAATTTAAGCATATCAGCTTTTGTCCAGCTGTTTGAATCAAGTGCATTTACTCCCGTGTATTTAAGATGTTTTAAAACATCCTTTGCAGATTTGAAGGCTAAAACATGTGTTTCTTCTTCAATGTAATGATTAAAGTTATCAAGTATTGATTTATATTCATCGCATGATTTGTATGCCAATGTTTTTCCTGTGATATAAAATATTTCACGAAAATTTTCAGGCCCGAAGGTTGAGAATAATAATGTACCTCCTGGTTTTAGTTTGGATAAAAGCGATAAAAGAAATTCTTCAAAGTTTTCAATCCACTGAAATGTTGCATTAGAGATAATCAAGTCGTATTTATGAGTGCTGTTTCTTATAATTTTTTCAATATCGGCATGTACAAAATTTATCCTGTCAGATAGTTTGTCAATATATTCTTTACAGTCAGCTACAATATCATTGGCAGTATAAGTCTTAAAAGTAAAGTTTTTAAGAACTTTTTCTGTTAAAAGTCCTGTGCCGCAGCCAATTTCTAGTATACTATCATAATCTTTTCTGGCTGATAGTGATACAAGTTTTTCAGCCATGATTTTTTGAATTTTTGCATTATCATTATATGTGTTCAGGTTTTTGGCAAATCTTTTCTGTATTAAATTCTTATTCATAAGAGTTCTTCCCAGCTTTTAAAGAGAAGGAAAGGTGAGTGTCCTCCTTCTAAATTAGGCTCTATGTTCCAGAAAGCAGACTGATTTTTTGTTGGAATAATTTTGTCATTGCTGCTTAAAATTACTTTGTCATATTTAAAATTTTGATTGCCCGAATAATTTTTTAGAGCGGAAAGTTCGCTTTTTTGATTTTCAAGCTCTCTTTTGATATCAGGCAGAGTTGTGCATTCAGCTCCAAACATACTCTTAATAAAACGTTCTCTGCCTTTTTCATTAAATCCCCGGATTGTTAAATCATAAATTCTTTCAGGAATACCGTAATTGTTATCTATTGGCTTTAAGGTGCCATTTATCGCGATTTTTCTATCATAATTAATATCAAATAACGATGCTGTCATTACGCCCATAGACCAGGCAATAAGGTATTTTTTTTCGTATTTTTCTAAAGATTTAAAGTCAAAATCAGTATCAAGGGTGTTGTAATCATAGAACATCAAAACATCATAACTGCCATAGTTTAAATGTTTCATCACACTCTCGTCCATACCCCAGCCGTTAAAAAAAATAATTACTTCTCTATTCTTTTTTAGATTAAGCCACTTATATTTCATAAAAATATTTTATCACAAAGTGTCTTTTGACAAAGTTTTTAAAATCATTAACTTATATGAGGTTAATAAACAAATAAACAGTTATAATACAATAGGGATTATTATATCTATAAAAGGAAATGAAATATGCCAATAGAAGGGTTTGATTATAAAGCGTTTGCAGCCTCAATGTCAGAGCAGGCAAAAGAGCTTGTGCCTCCGGAACTCGAGGATAGGGAAAAAGAATATATTGTAAAAACGCTTGGAAACTTTACACTACTTGCTGGCGAAGCTCTATATAATGATACACAGATGAACTTAACTGCTGAGCAAGCAGTATTTATTACCCAGATTATAGCAGAGTGGTCTTTCCATAAATCAATAGACTTAATACATTCCGGAATACTTCCGCAATACTGGGATGGTATTATGCAGAAGATTGCTTTTACTATCTTTGAAGTTGCAAAACAAGCTGTTATAAGAAAAATTCCTCAAGATCAGCTTTTACAGGCCGTAGAACACCATGTAATAAAGGTCTATAACTCAAGTATAGAAGAACTTCAGAAAAAAGGCGTTATTGATGAAGAAATAAAAAATAGAGCAGAAAGCCAATCCAATATTGATGCAATGGCAAAACAGGCGCAGGAAGAACAGCAGAAGCGACAGATGGCAGCGGCAGAAGAGTCTGAAAAGAATTTGAGAGAAGCAGAGAAACGCCGTGAAGAAAAACGTAATAAAAGAAAGCAGGAAAAACAGCTTGCATCAATTCCGCAAGGTATTAGTAATAAGCAAATGAAGCTTATGACTCTGGCTCTTGTTCTAAAAATTCTTTCTCAAGATAAAGTTACAACAATCCTCAATAAGTTTGACTCTAATGATTCTCTTGCAATATCTCAGTATATGAATATGGCAGATTTAGAATCTCATCTTGACGGAGATTTAATCTCAGATTGTCTGAAAGAAATGAAAGACTACCTGCCAATAAAACGTAAACTGACGAAGGAAAATGTACTTGGCGATTTACTTCGTATTTACAGAACAACTCCAAGAGAAAAAATTGAGAAAGTTATTAAAAATGAACGTCCTCTCGTAAAGCGCTTTATATCACAGGCCTATGACGGAGAGTATTCCGGATTGCCTTTAAGGGTTGCGGGTATTGTTGCACAATACATTGAGGATAGTATATAATATAAAAAAGAATTATGATAATTAAGAAAAATAGTCAAAAATACAGGGAGGTCAGGAGGAGAATAGAGCCGGCGGATTTTGAAAATAAGCCGGTAGAAACTGCTGAAATAGAACCGGAAGAAAAAGAATTACCAGTAGAACAGCAGGAAGAAGCGGAAGAAATAGCAGAGCCGGTAGTAAATCTTCCAAAAGAACCCGAAATTGACTTGTTTGATATTGAAAATATTGATTTTAATCAACGTCAGGAGAGAAGGCGCGGCTCTAGAAGGCGCGGTTACAGGAGAATTGATGACCGAAATCTTGTGTCGCGCGCTCAAGAAGAAGCCGAAACCATTAAAAAATCTGCATTTGATGAAGGATACCGGAAAGGGCTGGAACAGGCAGAGGCAGATATGGCTGAATTTAGGAAAGATATTACTGCATTTATGCATGCTGCAAAAGATGTTTTTGAATATATTGCACCTGATATATTGGAAATAAGTGTTGATATAGCTAAAAAAATTATTAAAAAAGAAGTAGAAACCGACCCGCAGGTTTTAATAAATACTATTGTTGATGTTTTAAGAACTGTTTCTAAGAGTGAACCTAAAATAAACATCAGGGTAAAACCTCAGGCGGTTCAATTTATAAAAGACACTCTGCCTAATATTACTTATCAGTATGGTATTGATGCAAAGATTAATATTGTGGCAGACCCGTCAATTGAAGAAGGCGGATGTGTTTTTCAGACGAATAATGGTATAGTGGATGCTTCAATTGACACGCAGCTGGAAATTATTAAAAAAGCTTTAGAAGGAATGTAATGGCAGCAGAGGGCGGAAATAACAAACCAATAAGTGAAATTTTTCTTGCATTGTTCGTAATGACGTTGATATTAATCCTCATTATCGAAATGCCAAATTGGGTTATCAATTTTTCTATAAGCTTAAATATAACGCTTGGTATTGTTCTTTTGATGATATCTTTATACGTACAGAAGCCGCTTGAACTTGCCGCATTTCCTTCAATTATTCTTCTTGGAACTATGTTTCGTCTTGTACTATCAATTGCATCAACGCGTCTTATTCTGGCTAAAGGCGATGCCGGAGAAGTAATTCATGCATTTGGAACATTCGTTACCGGCGGTAATATGATTGTAGGCGGTGTTATCTTCCTTATTATCACAGTTGTTCAGTTTATGGTAATTACAAAAGGTGCAGAACGTATTGCAGAAGTTGCTGCGCGTTTCGCGTTAGACGCTATGCCCGGGAAACAAATGACTATTGATGCCGATTTTAACGCTGGTTTGATATCACCGGAAGAGGCAGTAAAAAGACGTGAAGATTTACAAAGAGAATCAAGCCTCTTTGGTTCAATGGATGGTTCCATGAAGTTTGTAAAAGGTGATACTATGGCTGGTATCATCATTGTTATAATTAACATTGTAGGTGGTTTGATTATAGGTTGTTTAGTAAACCAAATGCCAATAGGCGACGCTGTAACCAAATATACAGTATTAACAATCGGTGATGGTCTTGCTTCACAGCTGCCTTCTCTTTTAATGTCAATAGCAGCCGGTATCGTAATGACACGTGCATCAGCCGGTAATAACTCTCTGGGCGGTGATTTGACTAACCAGATTATGTCAAAACCATACTCACTGTTTTTTGCGGCATTATTTCTCGGCTTAATCACAGTTACCTGTCCAATAACGGGGCTGCCGTTTCTGCCATTCCTTTTATTCACAATTATTCTCGCAATTGCCGGCTTCTCTGTATTAGTCAATGCAGACGTTCAATCTCAATTAGGACAATTGGAAAGTGTACGTCAGAACATGCAGGATTTGGTTAACCCTAATAAGATGTATGAAAGACTTGGGGTTGATGTTTTAAGCTTGCAGGTCGGTGCAGGGCTTCTGGTTATTGCAGATCCGGATCAAGAAGGTCAATTGCTTGCTAAAATAGCTGCTTTACGTCAGAGAGTTACTGATGAATTAGGCTACATTCTTCCGAATATCCGTATTATGGATTCTTCTGCACTAGAGGCAAACGAGTATGTTATTTCTATTCGTAATAACGTTGTTGCTTCTGGTTTTGTATATCCGGGTAAATATATGGTTATTGCTGACCAATGGGATTCTGTTAAGAAAACAATTCCTGAAGATGCGATTGTCGGGGTTGATCCTACATACCAGACTCAAGCTTACTGGATTTCTCAGGAAGATGCAAAGGCTACAAAAAATGTTACGGCTGTTGATGCAACAGACGTTCTTGTTACACACCTTCAGGAATGTGTAAGAAAACACGTTGATGAAGTCATGACAAAAACTGACGTATTAAAACTTATGGAACTTGTTCGTTCCCAAGACCCTACACTTGTTAATGACCTTGTTCCGGCAATAATTTCAACCTCTGACTTGAGAAAGATTTTTGTAAACCTTATTCGAGAAAAAGTTTCCATTAAAGATATTATTTTTGTATTTGAACGTCTTTGCGACTATGCAAGATTTTCAAAAGAACCTGATATTTTGTCAGAACGTCTGCGTGCAGCATTAGGCCGTCAAATCTGCTTGAATAATGTTGATAGAGATCACGTACTGTATGCTCTTACACTTTCTCCGGAATGGGAAAAAACGCTGGATGACAGCTGTCAGAGAACAGAACTTGGTACTATGTTCCTGTTAAATCCAATGCAGGTGCAGGATTTAATTGAATCCACAGCAATGACATTAATGCGTGCACATCAGTCAATTGGTCAACAGCCGGTAATTTTATGCTCTCCAAGAATTCGTCTGCCTCTTTACCAGCTTCTTGAAAGACACATCCCTACAATTGTTGTAATCTCTTATTCAGAATTGATTACTGATATTAAAGTAGAAGCAGTTGATACAATCGGTGACAACTCCGGTTATTAAAAAGAACTTAACAAAACTTAATATAAAGTCAATTTTTAAAAAGTTAAATACTTTATATATACATAAGAGATATTTAAGAGAGTAAAAGGAGTTTTAACAATGGCAATTGGCGCACGAGATTTTATTGACAAATTATTAGTAGAAAAGTATGCACAGGAAAAAGTAGACAATCATGACGAAGGCTCATTGGTTTCAAAAGTATCAGCAGATGATATGATGAGTGCAATGAATAGTTCTGCAAATAATTTTAGGACAATGCTTGCATTAAATAATCGTTTAACAATGGTATGCTACGGTGTCGTTGCTAAATCCGCAAAATATGTTTGCACTGATGAGGCGGCATAAAAACTCCCTAAAATATTATTGTAAAACATCTTCTGTTTTGTTAAGATTATTTTTAAGACAATAAAGAAGAGGGTTTTATGAGTGGAAATATTTTTAGTGTAAATCAATTAATTAAACCAATTACAACAGAAGAAAAAAATAATTTATACATAGGCGGCTGTGACTTAACAAAGCTTGCAGAGCAATATGGAACTCCGCTCTATATTATTGATGAAGAAACTCTTAGATGTATTTGCCGTGAATATAAAAAAGCGTTTAAGGATTACGAAAATATAAAAATGATGTATGCATCCAAAGCTCTTTGTACATCTGCAATTGCAAGGATTCTGGATGAAGAAGGATTCGGGTTTGACACAGTATCAGCAGGAGAAATCTATACTGTTTATAAAGCCGGCGTTGATATGTCAAAAGTGCTATTTAATGGAAACAACAAATCTTCCCGCGAAATTGAACTAGCTCTTGATTGTAAGGTCGGAAGATTTTCAGTCGACAATTTTTACGAAGCAGAATTATTAAATAAAATTGCAGAGGCTAAAGATGTCAAAGCAGATATTTTACTAAGAATTACTCCGGGGATTGAATGTCATACCCACGATTATATTCAAACAGGGCAGATTGATTCAAAATTCGGCTTTGATCTTGCTCAGGTTGATGAAATAGTAAATAAAATAATCTCTACCTATAAAAACCTCAATCTGAGAGGTTTACACGCTCATATAGGATCCCAGATTTTTGAACTGAAATCATATTATGATGAAGTAGAAATTCTGGTTAAAGAAATCGCAAGAATCAATGAAAAATATAATTTGAACCTTGATGAAATGAATATGGGCGGAGGTTTAGGAGTAAAGTACATTGATACTGATCAACCGCCTTCAATTTCTTCTCTTGCAGAAGCTGTTACCAGTGCAATGAACAAATATTCAGTTAATATTCCTACAATCTATATTGAGCCTGGTCGAAGTATTATTTCAACAGCAGGAGTAACATTGTACAGGGTCGGAAGTTCTAAAGAGGTCCCAAACGGTAGAAAATATGTCGCTGTCGATGGTGGTATGGCAGATAACCCGCGTCCAAGTATGTATCAGGCTGAGTATACTGCTCAAAAAGCAAATAATCTTGCAGAAAAAGAGATGGAAACCGTTACTATAGCAGGCCGGTACTGTGAAAGTGGTGATATTTTGATTAATGAAATTTCTCTCCCAAAACTCACAGCTGGTGATCTTATTTGTGTATTCAATACTGGTGCTTATAACTATTCTATGGCCTCAAACTATAATCGTGTAGAAAAACCGGCAATGGTACTTGTAAATAATTCACATTCTGATATTATAGTATATAGAGAGACGTTGGATAATCTCATAGCAAAAGACAGTATTCCCGATAGGTTAAGAAAACAATGATTGATGCGCTAATTTCTTTAATTCAGGATGTTATAAGTCCGCTTCAGTGGTCTTTGAGCTGGGTTAATATTCTGGAAATAGCATTTATTGCCGTTATTTTACTTGTTTTCTATCAAAAATTTATAAAAAATACCCAATCTGAAAAATTAGTAAAAGGTTTATTTTTCCTTGTTTTTGCCTGGATTTTTAGTGAAATACTAATCCTAATAGATTTAAGAATCATAGGGGTATTTTTTAAATCTCTTGTAACTTTAATATCTTTGAGCCTGATTGTCATTTTCCAGCCAGAGCTCAGACGGCTGCTAGGTTATTTAGGCCAGCCGGGATTTATTAGAAAAACCTTTTTTACTTCTGGCTCATTTAGAGAAAATGATGATAATGAAATCGATGTTATCAAGGAAATTATCGAAGCTGTAAAGTATATGACAAAAACTAAAACCGGTGCACTTATTGTATTTCAAAAAGAAATGAATACCGGTATATACTCAGATGTAGGAACAAAGCTGGATGCTATTATATCTACAGAATTGATTTTAACTATATTCCATCCGAATACTCCTCTTCATGACGGGGCTATGGTTATAGAAAACGGCAGAATCCATTCAGCAGGTGTGCTTCTTCCGCTAACAGAAGATCCTAAATTGAGCTGGAAATATGGTACAAGACACAGGGCTGCTATTGGAATGTCAGAAGTTTCTGACGCTGCATGCCTTGTTGTTTCCGAAGAAACAGGTGATGTTTCTATTACAATGGATGGAATTTTGAAAAAATATGAAGATTTAATGACTTTGAAAACTGATTTAGAGTCAATTCTGGGCATCAAACCTAAGGAAGACTTGCAGGTTAAGCACAAAGGTCTGTTGGATTTACTAAAAGGGAAAAACTAAATGCTTTTTGGAAGAAAGAAACCGGAGAAAATTAAGAAAACAAAGGGAGAGATAGCTAGAGAATATATTTTAAAAGCAATTTTTATAACGATTGGTGCTTTTATAGTTGCTGTAGGTTTGGAAATGTTTCTGCTTCCTAATAAAATTATTGATGGCGGTGTAATTGGTATTTCAATGATGGTATCTTATATAACCAAATGGAATTTAGGTCTGCTGATTTTTTGCATAAATATACCATTTATTCTTCTTGCCCTGAAAAACCTTGGCCGTAAGTTTGTAATACAAACCTTTTTTGCAACCGGCATGCTTGCAATTGCAACAACTATTCTTCATGGCAGACAGGCTACAGAAGATTTACTGCTAGCTACTGTATTTGGTGGAATTATACTAGGTTTTGGTGTAGGGCTTATATTGCGAAATAATGCTTCTCTTGACGGAACCGAAATGATTTCCATTAACCTTTCTAAAAAGTTAAAGATAATATCTGTCGGTGAACTCTTAATGTTTATAAATTTATTTATATATATGGGTGCCGGCTTCTTGTACGGTTGGGATAGAGCGCTGTATTCGATTATGACATATTATATTGCCTCAAAAGTTATTGATTCAGTGCTTGAAGGTCTGGATAAGGCTAAGTCTGTAAGAATATTCTCTGAATATTATAAAGAGATTGGTAATGCAATAATGAAAGATTTGGATGTAAGCGTAACTTATATGAAAGCTCTTGGCGGATATTCACGTCAGGAAAAAATCCAGACTTATTGTGTTGTTAATAAGTTTGAAATGCCTAGATTAAAAGAATTAGTGCATACAATTGATCCTAGGGCGTTTCTTGTTACAGAAGACGTACACGAAGTTGAAGGTGTTAGAGTTAAGAAGCATAAACACTAGACAGGAAGTAAAATTTATTATAAAATTTATATATAATAAGAGAGGATAATAAATGCCAAATAAAGATATGATTCCGATAGAGGTAATTATTTTAACAGATACAGATGATATAAAAGGTACTGTTTTTGTATCAAGTACAGTTGCTGCAAACAGGCAATTGACAGAGTTGTTAAATGATAATAACCGCAGGTTTTTAGCAGTCACAAATGTAGAAATTTATGCTAAAAATTCAAACCAGCCTCCAAAAAGATATGAATTCTTAGAGATTCATATGGATTCAATAAGAATGGTTCACCCGACTTCTCAGGCATTATTTAGAGAATCGCCTAAAACTCAGGAAGATATCGCCCGATTTAGAGAACTTAGAGCAAAGTTGAACCAGACAAAACCTTTTTAGTAAAAAAGACCTCCAAAATCAGGAGGTCTTTTTATTGTAACGTATTGTAAAGAATTTGTTCAAAATCCTAAAGTTTCACGAAATTATGCCGTTAAATATTGTGAAACAAGTAAGATGTTATCTTAGGAGGTAACGTATGTCAGATGGACTGGACATCAATATTTTAACTGGCAGGGCAAAAGAGATTGCAGCAGAAGTTGATAATAAGAATGTTAAAGATGGTAAGTTATCAGAGAAGGAAATCAGTGTATTTCTTGCAGAGTGCGAAAAGAATGGAATTGAAGCTTCAAAAGAACCATGGTACTCAAAATGTTCTGAGCTATTGTCAAAAAATTGGGATAATTTAAAAGGTATGGTAAAATCACAGCTGGCACTTCAAAATAACGATGTAGCAGTGCGTGATGCTACATATGTAGCTCCAGCTCCAGAAGTAGCATTAATGAAACAGGAAGAAGCGAAGCGTGCTGAAGCAAAAGAAACTGAGGTATCGTCGTTGTCTAAACCTCTTAAATTAGGTGCAAGGTCTAATATAAGAACTAATTATGAATGGTCAGAAGAAGAATTTGAAAAAGTTCTTGATCAAATGCTCAATGCTCCAAGATATAAAGGTAAATTCAAGAATAGTGTTTTACAGGGTAAAGCAAAAGCTTTTATAGAATCAGGCAAAAAGTTCAATATTGATCCGCGTATTTTGGTTGCTATCTCTATGTGTGAATCTCAGAGAGGTATTTCAGAAAAGGCGCGAAAATTAAATAATGTAGGCGGACTCAAAATTGGAGGCAAATATCATCACTTTCAGACAGTAGAAGCAAGTATTGACTCTATTGCTAAAACAGTAAATACAAGATATCAGGAAGGTTTTACAACTGCCTCTAAAATTGCACATTCCGGCAAATACTGTGCCAGACATGCTGCTGCAAGCTGGCTCTCTGATGTAAATTCATATATAGGTTTTTTTGATAAATATTATAAAGACGAGAATTAAACAACAATATAGTTGTAAACGTGATTGAGTACATCTTTAAATGCATTGTGATTTCCAAAGAATACGTAAAACTCTGCTGTATTACGTCCTATTTGCTGCAGGCTTTCCACTTCAATTGGAGGGCCGGCAGGAGTAGTTCTTGCCGGATTTTGCGGGTTAGATATCTGGCCTGTTGAACGCAAAATAGGAAGAAAAAGTTTGTTTTGGAATACTTCATACTGGGTTAATCCTTTGGTTATTATTCCTAAATTGTTTCCTTCTTCGTCAATTAAAAGTCCTCTCTGCATAGGCGCTGTATTATTTTTTACTTCAATACCGCGATTTTCCGGAAGGTTTTGTCTAATGTCATATTCCGGATTGAAGTTTCGTTTTATCAAAATATTCATATCTTCAGAAAACACTTCTCTTATTGGATTTGAAAGATTAAATACAGCCTGAAGAAGGTGATTTTTTTGAGAATTAATCCAATCAAACCGGAAATGGAGGTGTGAAGCATTTTTATCCAGGCTTACAAAGAGAGGTATTACATCCCAGCGGCCTTCAAAATCTATCTTTAGTGTTACTCTGGACGCTGTTTTAAGGATAGGTTTACTTCTTATAATATGAAGCTCTGTTCCATAATCATCCTTTTGGGGGCCGAAATTATAGCTGTCACCCAAATCTGCAAAATCATAAAGTGAAAATTTAATTCCATTTATGAATATTTGTCCGTTTTCAATTCTAAGGCTGATATTGGAATTTTCTATTCTTGTTTCAGTTATTTTTAAATCTGATTTATTTATGGCAGGCATAATGTATTCAATCTCATCAGGTTTTAAATTCTCTACATCAGCAAGATATGTGTTAATTTTTGTATAATCTTCTGTTACAGGTATTCTCTGCGTATCTGTCAGTAAATATCTGTCAAAGCCGTTTTCAAAACCAATTCGGTCGTAACCTTCAATTATCCTGCTTGTTTTAAATTCAATGATGCCGGAAAAGGCTTCACCGGAAAGATTAAGAATTCTCTTTTCTTCAAAGTGGTTTTTAAACTTTAACTCATCAATGATAGTGTTTGCAATCTGTTTAATTTTTTTATATCTGATTTTGTTTTCAGCATGTACATCATCTGTAGAGCATCCGCAAATACTATCGTGAGCCTGATTTTGCAGCAGCATTTTGTAGGCATATTCAAGAATTGTATTATAAGAATTATCTTTCTGTTGTTTTACAAATCTGGAGGCTAAATCCAGAAGGTAAGTGCATTCAATATTTTCACGCTTCAAATCAAGTCTTGATGAGTAGCACCCTTGAAGAGTAAATGTTTTAGAATTATCTCTGAGTTCATCATTCCAGACAAAATCTTTAAATCTGTTCTCAACTCTTTTAAAGTAGTCAAAAGGAGAACCCAGGCGTATGAAATAGTCATTTTTTAAAATTTCGTTAACTGCTTCAATCTGATCGTTAATGTCTGTTTCTACTCCCAGATGATCAGCACCAATCGGAAGAAGCAGTACATTCCCTGATTTTTCAGCAATTTTATCCAAATTGTTTTTTAGAATTTCAGCCTTTTTTTCAATAGATGTTTTTAATGAGAAAATATCGTTAAAGTACCCTCTTACAAGGTTTATAGTATCCATTCCGCACCATGAGAATTCTGAAGGAAAATCATTTACGCCCCTCCAGACCATACACTTGTCAATGCCGAAATCTCTAAGAACATCAACAATATTCTGAGAGTGCCCAAAGGTATCTGCAAGATATCCTATGAAATCTTTGCAGCCATATTTTTGAGCTGTTTTAAGTCCTATTTCAAGATTTTTTCTAAAACAGGTCTGGTCTGTGAGAAATTCGTCTACAAGACAATAAAAAGGTCCTATAAAAAGTCTTTTATGTCTTATGAGTGAAATGACAAGCTCTTCCCTTTCAGGCCGCATAGCAAGATAATCTTCTAATGCACTTACCTGACCATCAAAATAAAAACAAGGAATTTTATTTTTTGCAAGCATCTCAAGAACATTGTCAAACACTCTTAAAAGACGCATTCTAAAGATTTCAAACTCTCTGTACCATTCTCTGTCCCAATGGGTGTGCAGATAGGCAATAACTTGTTTTCTCATACAAATTATAATACATCAAAATTATTACATTGAACAGAGTATTTTTTTGTAAAAACTTAAAGAAAAATGAATTATTACCGTTGACTTTATTAAAAATAGTATTAAAACAAAAATAAACAAAAATAGGAGATTCCGCCAATGGGAATGGCAGCTTCACAAGCGAGATACTTAGCTCTTACAGCTAGAAAAACAAATACTGAATGGGAAGGGCAGCAGATTAACCAGGCAAGAACAGCTCTTGCAAATCAGAGTGCAAATCTTTTTAACCAGCTTCTTGCTCTGGAGGTTCCAAATGCTCCTAAAACTACAGATTATACAGAGATTCAGTATTCATTCTCTGATGGAGATAATGAATCTGTTATTGACAGCTGGCAGCAGTTATCTACTGCAAATCCTAATTATAATTACATAGTAAATTCTTATTACTATGCAAATGTTTATACAGGCTCAGAAAAGAAGCTTGAAAACCCGCAGGTTCACATAGAAAAAGAAGTTGTTACAAATGAGTTTGTAGATCCTTCAGCAGTCTTAAATGACGATGGCACATATACAATCACTTTCCCTAACGGTTCAAAAATTACCTGTGATGCAATAACCAATGAAGCAACAGAGAAAGATGCTAAGCTAAAAGAAGCGTTCAATGATTTCGCAAAAGCAAAAGAACTGGCTTATGAAGCTGGTGCAATACCTGATGGTGAAGTTTATGGCTATCAGGATGCAAGCGGAACATGGCATTTCTATCTTAAAGAAGAAATTGACGAGATTGACCAGATGAAACCAGAAGTTACATTAGATCCGGTCAATAACACTTATACAATAACTACAGCCGACGGATCCCAGACATTTACTTATGAGCCGATAGATGAAGAAGATATAAAAGAAGATACCAAATTTGAAGCAGCTCTGAGGGACTTTGAAGAAGCTGTAGGGCTTGCACAAAAGGACGGAGTGCTGACTACTGATAATGTTTATGGATATCACGACGCAGATGGGACCTGGCATTTCTTTATTCCTGATGATTTAGAAAATCCAAAAGATTATTCATCACAGCAGGTTACTTATATCGGAAATTGCAAGGCGTCTGAACTTACAAACTTTACAGACGATCAGGCAACAGAGCTTGCACAGATACTTAGAGATCGTCCGGACTCTTCTATAAGTAAATATTTGAGCTTTGATAACAATGGGAATCTTATTTATGACGGACAGGGTATTTATACATTTACAATGAATGGAAAAACATACTTCACAACAGAGAGTGATTTGTATAATAGTATGAATACACCTCACGATCCTGCTAAGCCTATTGATATTCAGGATTATTTGACTTACTACAATGCAAGTTACATCAAAACAAAGATTGAAAAAACAAATAATGCACTTCTGGAAACAGATGGCAATGGAAGATTTACATCTGTAAAATTTGATGATGACAGTGTAGTGTATTCACTTAACGTAGAAACAGTAACCGATGAAGCGGCTTATAAGGATGCTATGAATGAATATACTTATAAAAAAGAACAGTATGAAAAGACAATAGCTGATATTAATGCACAGACATCAATTATCCAACAGGAAGACAGAACTCTGGAATTAAGATTAAAGCAGCTTGATACTGAACAAAATGCTCTTGCAACGGAAATGGATGCTGTTAAAAAAGTTATCAAAGATAACGTTGAAAAGACTTTCAAAACATTTAGCGATTAGTTAAAATATGGCGTGATATTACACATTGTAACAATATTGGACTATTTATGTTATAAAAGTTCTACATGTGGAATATATTAGTTATATGGATATGTTTAGAAAAAGTTATGTCAATCACCCTGAAACCCTTACGGCTGTAGGGGGGGGGGGTAAAACACTC
>ULTJ01030600.1_pt1 | contig 50554 bp, 55 predicted proteins | sample 1957491 | NCBI WGS metagenome assembly ULTJ01 (sample SAMEA4835731, study PRJEB28245) | human gut metagenome | biome: gut microbiome; material: fecal sample | place: Denmark | collected 2008 | reverse complement strand
TTTATTATATGTAGATGGAAGTAGATTTACGTTGATATAAATAAGAGGCATCATCTTATTTTCATAATCATGATCTACTGTAATATATCTAATACATTGCTTAGGAATTTCTATTGCTTTATCTTCGCCTTCTTTATTAAAGGCCAATTCACATTCATAAGTAAAAGTACTGATAAAAGCTTTCCCCATTTTGCTATCCTCCTTAATAGAATTATATAGGAGTGAACCCAATAAGAAATTTTAGAAAAGAGGAGGATCATATAAGATCCTCCTCAATTTTATTCCCAATATTCTAAAGATGATTGTCCAAAGAAAAATGCTTTAATTCTGCAGAAAATATAATGAATATATTCTTGCCTACAGATATTATACAATATAGATCTATCAGATACAGGATTCTTTATATCTCTTGCGATGCATTTTTTAATTTCAATATTCTTAATTCCTTTAATACAATCCATACGAATATCTAATATTGCAGAATTATAAAAAGTGCAAGGTTCATAAAAGATAGAATCATGCCAATTGGAAAAATTCATTAAACTATTGCTGAATAATACTCTATTGAATTTACAATGACTAAATAAAGCTCTATCCATCTTACAAGTCTCAAATCTCATATGCTTGAAACTACAATGCTCACTCCAACTAGATACAAGGTTTGACATTGTGAAAGAAGCAAAAGAGAAATCACAATCGTCAAAATGGACACTATCTAATTTAGTATTAAAGAATTTTGCTCCAAAGAAATTACAATGCCTAAAAACAGATACGTCTAAATTTGCATTAGAAAAATCTACATTTTGAAAGCTTGCATATTGAAGATTTTTAAATGACAGATCCATCCCGCTAAGATCTAATCCATCAAATATTGCTCTATATGACTCCCAATCTTCTACGTCTTGTGCAAGATAATGAGCGTGTCTCTCAAGAATCTTATTAAGGGTTTCCTCTGTCATACTACCAATTCCTTTCTTTTTAGAATAATTAATTAGGAGTCGATTTGATTATAAACCTTAAAAATGGCTCAGTGGAACACTAATATAATCAAATCTAAGGAGGTAGATGATCAATGGTCGTACTTGAAGATCTTAAAGATTTGCTTATGTATAAGAAGCAATTCTTCCTTCCTGTGAATATGAAGGATAAACGTCATGGATCTGCAATCATGCTCATGACCCCAAATTATCAGTCATCTATGCTAGCAATGACTGAACCTTATACACTAAATAGACGTACCTTTGAGTCTTATTATATCGAAAAAACTATTACAAGATATATTCAACAACAGACTGAATCTGTTGTTGAAATTACTGATCCTGGTGAGTATCTTTTTGAAGTTGAATTGACTTCTAAAGAGAGAAAAGAACTTGATGATAGTGAATTCGGCATTCCTGAACAAAGAAGATATCCTCTGAATGATGAATCTCATGTACTAGCTGCTATTAGATTCTTTAATCATGTAGAAAAGGAATATGAAGCAGAACTTGCTAAGAATATCATTAAAAAGATTAAAGAATATGATATGGCTGACAAAGTTCATGTAGGAGATGGAAATAGATTTAAGCCCTATTGGGAAAAATCTGGGCTTGCTAATAAATCTACTAATGAATCTGGTCAAATTGTTAAATCTGCTCCTGATCCTGAGGAATATAAGAAAACTCTTATTAATGCAGTAAAGGATACTCTTCATCTTAAGGGATATAAATGTGGAATTCATAAAGATGATAGATGGGGTACTGATGAATTTATCAATGGTGTGAATTCTCTTTATATTGGCAGATATGATGATACAGAAATTAAAGATGTAGTCAATCAAATCAAAGCTGTTATTGGTCCTGGATATAAAGTATGTGAAGACGATTTTAATACTGTCTTTATTGATGGTCCTAATAAAGCAATGAGAGAATTCACTGAAGATGAATATTTCAATGAGTTTAATATTAAGAGCTTTATTAGTGGTACTGCTATATCTTCTGCTAATAAGAAGATGAATAAGGATTATCGTCTTCTAACCTTTACTGGATATGAAAGAGATATCAATGTTGTGCAGAAGTATATTGATCAAGAATATATTAAGGCATGCATGGCAAAAGTCAAACAAAAGATGCCTTATGATAAGATCAATATTATTTGCTGTGGTGATGGATCTAAGCCTGAAGAATTTACTCCTACTTCTGTTCTGGTATATACTCCTGAGGCTTTTAAACATGCCGGTGGAAAGTTTGGATATGGAGACTATATTAAATATATTCTCCAGCTATATGCAGTTTATTGCATCAAGATGCCTATTGGAAGCAAATATGAAAGAGTTCTAGATAGTCTTGCAGAACCTGCTGCTATTCTATTTTCTGGAGTTGCAGCAAAAGAAATTGCTAAGAAAACTAATGATGATCAATTTACTGTAGAACGAGTATTCCAATATATTATTGATAAAGATGGCATTGATACACTACTTAAAATTCTCAGATACAATGCAACTGCTGCTGTTATGAAATATGCAGCAGAATATGGAAAGATTTATTATCCTATTAATAGATCTCTCTTTGTAGAAATAGCTGAAGAGAATGAAGAATATCTAAAATCTCTTCAAGAAGATACTACTATTCCTGTTCCTAATCCTATGCCTGATAGTATTAGAAAGCTTGGAAATACTGCAGAACGCATTAAGAGAAGGCTTAAGTCTAAGACTATTTATAAGCTTAATAAACTTAAAAGAGATCTTGAAAAAGGAACTGGAGATTCTGATAATCCTGGATACACTATTCAAAGTCTTGATGTAGGTATTCCTACTCCTTCTAATGGATCTTCTGCTCCTAGTGAATCTTTCAGTCTTTCTAAACTGAATCTCTGGTCTCAAGGAGATTATGTAAATGAAAATGGATTTGTATATCTATTTGAAGATTCTACAAAATATGATATGCAACTTCGTAAAGCTCTTTATAGAGATAGATTGAAAAATGATAAAGCTGTTATTCAGCTATATAAGAAGGTAAAAGCTGATATGCCTATCATCAGATATACCTTTGTTAAAATGAATAGATACAATAACCGTAATCTATTCTATGATCTATCTTATTACAATGAGTCTTTCTTTAGAAATATGGCTATGATCAATGATAGTGATCGTAAAAATATTATGAGACTCTTTAAAACCTATATTGAGCTTATGGAACGTCTACTAAATGATGATTCTCTAAGTGGATATTCTAAGAAAACTGTTTTTATCCCTGTACTAGATTGGAGACATAATAACTCTCTAAAGATGTGGATGTATAAAGAGGATATTAATCCTATTTCTGCCATCTATTATTATATGAGAAATAATCCTAAAGAACTCTCTAAACTATTTGGAGATAAAGACGTTGTTTTTCTTGGAGCTAAAAATTACTTCAAAGTAAACTTTGCTAAGGATGATTTTAGTAAGAGTGGAAATGTAACTAAATTCCTAAATCTTATTAAAAGAATTGTAGCCCTTGGGTATAATTCTCCTGCAGATCCTGATCCTGAAGGTGAGCTTGAAGATTCTCCTAAGGGAATTGCTATGGCTATCATTGATAAGGTTGAACAATCTAAAAATGTTCAAATCAATGATATCTCTAAACTAGATAATCTTTCTAATGATCAGAATCTTTATAATGATCAACCTGCAAAGGCAAGTATGATTCCTGATGAAACTGCTGTGAAAAAGAAAGTAGTAGATACTGCATATAAAGTATCTGATGATGTGGTCACTACTACTTATGCAACAAATGTCAAAAATAAGGTTGTTAAAGTTTCTGTAGATAGAAAGACTGTTACTAAAGAAGAGAATAAAGCAGCCACTGGAGTATCTGGTACCAAATCTGTAAATAGTACTTCTTCTAAAGAAAAGAAGGATGCTATTGTTGACTCTGTTGCTCAGGCAGCAAGAAATTCTGACAGTGTAGATACTGCTATGAATAAACTTGATGACGATCAGCAGTTTAAAGATATGGTCAATGCTATTCAGAATGATGATGAAGAGAATGTCAGAGTTGATAAGTCTCAAGCATCTGCTGTTATTGCTAAGCAAGAAGAATTTCATAAGAAAGACGTTGAAGGAAAATCTGTTCAGGATCTTCTAAATGTGGATACCGCAGAAAAAGAATTGCCTGAAACTAAGTTAAAAGTATCTTCTATCAATGACGATTGGCAACATATGACTTTCATGAACTTTGATAAAGATTATGATCCTGATAGTGATATTGTAAAGATGCTCGATGCTATGCAGCATTGGACTTATCCTATTGCTGTTACAAATGTTAGTGTTAAAGATAATTCTACATCTGAAGACATTGTAAATCTATGGACCATTGAATGTATAGATTATAAGAAAACTAAGTTTACACTTAAGGTTGATATTCCTAAATTTATCAATGGATCCAACTTCCTAAAACTCCGTGGCAATGAAAAGACACTGATGATTCAATCTGCACTTCTACCCATTATCAAAACTGGTTTGGGAGAGTGCCAAATTATTGGTTCTGGCGGATATAACAAGATCTTTGTCAGAAGATTTGGTTCTCGTAAGGGTCAATCTAATGCCTATGCTAATAAACTCATTAGAGCTATTAGCAAGTATTGTGATAAGCATGATGATATTAAGTATGTAGCTGGTGATAATACTAAGGTTTGTACTAAATATGAATTGCCTATCGACTATATTGACCTTGCCCAAGTATTTAACTCTATTGAATCTGCTGGTCTAAAGATTTTCTTTAATCAAGATGAACTTAGATCTGAATATGAAGTGGATGATACTAAGGGCATTCCTATTGGTGTATTTACTCAATTTGATTCTAAGGATAAGACTGGTAAGGATGTAATCATTTACTATGACGGAACTTCTAGTCCTACTCTAGCTGGTTATATCACTACTTTGCTATTTTATAGATCTCAGGAGTTTATGGAATTCTATAATAGTCTAAAGATTACTGGTACTCGCTGTACTTATTCTAAGGCTAGTATTTTGAATTGTGAGATTCCTGTTATTCTAATTTGCTCTTATCTTGAGGGTCTGATTAAGACCATGAATAAGGCTGGAATTAAGTATGAATTCGTACAAGAGCTAAATAAGGATATCAAATATAGTACTTATCAGGATTATATTGAATTCTCTGATGGCTATCTTGTATATGAAGCAAATTACTCTTCTAGCATGCTTATGAATGGTCTTAAGGAAAATGATACTTCTTCTTATTCCATCAAGGATGTAAATAATAGAAGAATGTATCTAGAGTTCCTTGAGACTTATACTAATAGTCTAAATTCTGATGGTCTAGAAAACTCTTATGACTGTATGATTGATCCTATTACTAAGGAAATTCTTGAGAGATTCAAGCTTCCTAGTGATTACGTTGGTATTCTAATCCATGCAAGTAATATGCTTGCAGATAATAAGTACATACGTCATATCGATCAAGGTGGTCGTAGATGGCGTCGTAAAGAACTTATCGCAGGTTACTTCTATAAAGCTCTTACTACTTCTTATCAGGATTATGCTAACCAGAATCGTCATACTCGTAAGAGAACAAAGATGACGATTAAGCAATCTGCTGTTATCGATCTAATTGTTTCTAAAGACCCTGCTACCTCTGACCTTTCTATTAACAATGCTCTAAATGACGTTGAATGCTCAAACTCTGTTACTAACAAAGGTCTAGTTGGTATGAATGTTGCTCGTGGTTATACTATTGCTACACGTGGATATGATGATTCTATGCTTAATCTATTAGGCATGGATACTGGATTCTCTGGCAATGTTGGTATTAATCGTCAAGCAACTGTTAATGCTAATATTGAAGGTGGAAGAGGATTTGTTAAAACTATTGATGGTAATACAGATAAATTGTCTTCTGCTGCTTCTTTTACTATGACAGAAGCTGTTACTCCTCTTGGTACTACTCATGATGATCCTCCTAGATCTCTGATGACTTATGTCCAGACTTCTAAGCACATGATTCGTTGTGATAATAACGATCCTACTCTACTTACTACTGGTGCGGATGAAGCATTGCCTTATCTGACTTCTGATATCTTTGCTTATAAAGCTAAGGAAGATGGTAAGATTGTAGAATTGGTACAAGAAGGTTTTGGTAAGAGAAACTATATCGTTGTAGAATATAAGAGTGGTAAACATGAATTTATCAATCTTTCTGAAGAGGTTAAGAAAAACTCTGATGGTGGATATTATGTGCCTATGAAACTTGATACAGATATGAGTGTTGGTAAGACTTTCAAAGCTGGTCAAATTCTTGCATATGATAAGCTATCTTTCTCTAAATCTCTTGGCGAATCTGGTAATCTAGCTGCTAATATGGGCACTCTTGCAAAGATTGCTATTATTAATACTGATGAAGGATTCGAAGACTCTGCAATGATTACTGAATCTTTTGCCAATAAACTAGGAACTCAAGTTATTCAAGGAATTGAAACTAGACTAGAGAAAGGTTCTAATATTCAGGTTAGTAAATATCTTGGAGATCAAGTTATGGAAGGTGATACTCTATTCACTTTCCAAGCTGACTTTGATGACGAAGCTATGAATAGCCTGCTCAAGAATCTAGCAATGGATGCTGGTGAAATTTCTGAATTGGGCAGAAATCCTGTTAAATCTAAATATACTGGTATCGTATGTGATATTCAAATCTATCGTACATGCGATATTGATACTTGCTCCGAATCTCTACGTAAATTCATTGGACTTTATGAGAAGAGAGTTAAAGATATCAAAAAAGTATATGATCAGTACGGAATTGATTCTGCCATTCTTCCTAAGACTGGTAAAGTTCCTGAAGTTGGCAAAACTAAAAATCTAGATGATTCTGTTCTAGTAATCTATTATATCAAATATACAGATACTATGTCTGCTGGTGATAAGATTACTTTCTATTCTGCAAATAAGGGTATCATTAAGAAGATTATTCCTAAGGATGTAGAACCTTATACTGCTTTCAGACCTAATGAGCATATTGATAGTTTCATGTCTCTAAGCTCTATCTCTGGACGTATGACTTGTTCTATTCCTCTATTTGCAGCAACTTCTAAACTTATGGTAGAATTGGATAGATCCGTTAAAGATCTAGCTGGAATTCCTTACGACGAGAGTCAATTGTAAAAAAAATAAATCCCGGTAGAGATTAACTCTCTACCGGGACTTTTAGTTATTTTTCAAATGTGAAGCTGTGCTCATCCTCACGATTAAGAACGATATCAAATGCAATCCTGCACATCATATCATCCTGATAATCCTTTGAAATGATAATGTTCTTACACTTCATTGCATAGAGGACCATCATATTATTATAATCATCTTCTTCCTTGCTATCTGCAAAGACAGCATAGAAGATATTATCGTCATTGGTCATCTTTTTGAGATCAGTGAGGCGAGACTGAATCTCTTCTTCAGTCTTTCCCTTAGTAGGGAGCAAGAGAAAAGTACCATTAATCATATTAAAACATTCCTTCCTTTCTTAAAAAATATTACCCTGAGAATCTTGCATACACTCCTTACCACACCAAGCACAAATGCAATGATTTGAACAGCCATCATAATAAGTCCATTGAATCTGAGAAGGCCAGCAATGCCAACCAATATTACAATAGAATTTTCTTAAAGGTTTAACAAACCCTGCAATTGCCCAGAAAGGGAAAAGCATTAAGCAACCAATAGAAAATGCTGAAATTGCATAAATCGTAATATCAAAAGCATCCATTTATATTCCTCCTCAGCAATTAGGGCAACTGTATTTTGCTTCAAGATCTTCTACTCTCTTCAGTGCCAGTTTACCAATGCCAATCCAGAGAGGATTGCAAACGATCTCGATAGGATTGATATCCTGCTGATTAGAGAATACAACAGTAAAACTCTCAATCTGCTGATAGAGATATGACTCAGGCTTGAGCTGATAATCAAGAGCATAGCCATCGCAATAGGTTAGAGGAGTCTTCTGACCCATAGGAATACACTCTGCTTTGATCATTGCCAGGATTTGCTTCCGGTGCTTACTGCTTTTGTTTTTCATTTTCTTCTTCCTTTCTATTACTTCTGCATTCCTGCAGCACATCCGATGAAAATTGGTTTGAGTACTATATGATATTTTCTATTGAAACTAAGGATAATATTATAAAGAGTACTCAAACTATACTTAGCTACAAGCAGCGACTTATTAGAAGAGTAGTAATAATAAATCGCGGTAGGAATTCCATCTTCTTTAGGAGGAATAATTTCCAATCCAATATAATAGAATTTATTGCTCTTAAAAAGATTGCCAATCCATATGCCTGCAGCTTTAATTAAGATTGCTTTTTCTTCATCCATTAATTATTTCCTTTCATATTGCAATCGGAGAAAGAATTCATGACATCAAGCATATCGTAATGATTATATCCTTTCAGATATGACTGATACTTTATAATGAAATCGAATAGATATGCATCGTCTTCATATGTGTAAGGATATTCCATACTAAGGCTAAAAGGAGATACAGGCTGATCAATGTCATAAATTACTTTATTTTTTTGATCATAGCAATTAAGAAGAATCTTAGAAGATTCTTCGACTTTTCTTACGAAATAGATGTTACTATCATCAAGAAAATTTAAGTTATGAGTATCCCATCTAGGCCTTACAATATCTCCTACTGTAAAATTATGAGTAACGCTATAGGATTTATTAAATAATGGATGGATATCAGGAAAATCTGTGCCCTCCTTAGGTTTGAAATTATCAAAGAAGATCTGGAGAAGCTCTCCATTACTACCAAGAAGGCAAGAGCATGCTGTATTATCTTTCCCAGATTTATACCGATCTCCTCTAATGATCACAGTTGCATCCAGCAAATGAAACTGAAGATCGATAAACATCTTATTTGCTGGTTCATCCTTAACACATTTTTCGTTGAAATACTTAATATAATCAATAGCGCAGTCAAAAGAATCAAATATTCCACCAGGCTCATTACGGATATTATTAAGAGAACTCAACGAAGATTTATTACCCCTATAGACTGTATATACAAGATCAGGATTGCTATTGAGATAGTCATATGCAATATCCGATCTTGTAATATATGCGTCAATAGCAGCCTTAATATCTTTATCCTCTGTAAAAGACTTAAGTTGCATAAACAAAAGTCTCTTATTATCAACAGGAATGTTGGAATCATAGATCATATGAAGTAAAACTTCATCAGTAGTTACTTCTTCATAGAAATCTTTCCTATTGCTTTTGAGACTCTCATACATATCTCTCATAGTAAAGGCGAGAATTTCCTTATTATCAATGACGGAATCGATAAAAGCTTTCTTATCCTTGTTCATAATGCATTTTCCTTTCTTTATTAAACAAGATCAATATACTGAATCGGGAAACCTTCTGCCAATGCAGTCTTTTTATTGTTATTACGAACAACTGCATTGTGGCCAACAAAAGAATTGTCATTCAAATATGCAATGATATAATTCTCTTTCTCAGTTACATCGCAAAGGCCTCTGGTATAGAAGCTATTATAGACCTTTACCTTTTTATTAGGAATGAACTTATCGATGCCTTTGAACTTGAAAAGATGATCGTAAGGAATCTCTACAGATTCACTGTAATCAAAGATAGGATATTTCTTTTCAGAAGGACTATGCTCATCGACTCTAAAGTCATAGATGAAGAGATCGATGATATGGCCATCTTTATTAAAGTAAATATCTCCATTAGAGCAATCAAGATCTTCATACTCCTCTTTGAAAAGCAGAGTTTTAGATACCATATAGAACAACTGATAGCTAGTATCATGAGTATCTTCTTCATCTTCTCGATACTGTTCGTGATCAAGAATGATCATTGCTTGTGCAGCATCAAGATCAATTGCTGTACAAATAAATCTGTTACACTGACCCTGATGATTGCTTAACTCCTCAATGCATCTGTCTGTATGTTTCTCATGATACTTCATAGAGTAAACATTATAGACAAATTTCATTCCCTGACCAGTTTTCTTTCTAATAAGATCATACTCGTATTTTCGACACTTAATATAAGCATCGATAGTCTTTCTGAATTCTTCATCAGCAAATGCCATCAGATTGGTAAGCAATCTGAACTTATCATTCAGAGTATGCATAGACTCAGTAATGAGAATATACAGCATTTCATTGCTTACCAATTTCCAATTATTATTGAAAATCTCTCTCATAGCCTTAGAGGGTACACAGACAGAATCGTTGATGATAGATTTGATAAATTGTTCCTTGTTTGTAATACTCATTTTAGTACTTCCTTTCATATTAAGAAAATTATTCGGTGAAGATCATTCCATAAATCTTCACTATTATAATATCTAATTAAAATAAAATATTTAATGGTATAAAATCAACTAAACTATAATGAGTGAGAGGGTTTAATTATGATTAATCCTGTTAATCTTATCAAATTAGATGATATCAGAGATAGCTCTGGTAAAACGTTCCATATAGGACAATTACCTGATTATGATCAAGAAGATTATGACCTTGCAAATCCAAAAGACTTTGAAAGATATGTAAAGGACGTTAAATCTGAAGTTCGAGGATCTTTTGAATATAGAGAGATGGTCAAATATCTTAGAGAATATTGTGGAATGGATAGATCTGGGCTTAATCCTGATATTACTAATAATGATAGCAAACGTGTAAAAATTGAAATTCATCATACTCCATTTGTATTGGAAGATATAGTACGAATTGTTTATGAAAAGAGACTAGCTAATCATGAAGACCTTTCTGTAGAAATGGTTGCTAAAGAAGTAATGGCTTGCCACTATAGATGTATTATAGGATTATATCCTCTTACAGCTACAGAGCATGAATTGGTCCATAATGGATATTTATTTATTCCGCCGTCTAAAGTATTTGGTAGATATGATTTATTTATGCAAGAATATGCTCCTTATATAGATCCTGCTGATAAAGAAACTATTGAAGAAATAGAAGGTCATGAAAAATCATTTAATCCTGAAGAGCAAAATATGCTACTATCTCAGTCTAATATTTACTTAGATCCGGAGGGTGCATATCAAGTTCCTCAACTAGACCAATTTAGTCAATCTATTTCTAATAGAATTGATATGATTAAAGATAATATGTATGCTTTGCCAACTATGCAAGAAGCACAGCAATTACCTGTACATCAACAAGATATAGAAGCTATAACTTTTCTAGACGATTCTAGCAGTAATTAAAAGGAGGAAAACTAATATGAATTATGAAGCTCCTATTCTAGAGGAAGTTGAAATTCCTAGAGATTGTCATGTATATTTCCAAGATCCTGTAGATCTTAAGATTCAGAATGATAATAATCAGAGTGATATGAAGGTTGTTCTTCATGATGATGAAGATCCTACTGATTCTACTTCTAGTGACATTCCTGTACATACTCCTGATGAAAAACCTCCCGTTGAAGCTAATAGTCCTATTGAGGCTATTAGTAAACTAAGAATGGATCCTCGTAATGTTATGATTGCCAAATATGGTGATAATTATTACGTTGATCACAATGATCTTAAGTGCTATATGGATGCATGTAAGGAAACTAAGTATGAAAATGCGCTAAATAATATCATTAAGGTTCATGAAGACGATGATATTAGTGCTTCTAATATTAGAGTCATTATGACTAAATCCGATTATAGTGCAATGAGTGAATCTACCAAGAACAAAATTAACGAATCTTCTGTTAGTTTTGATATCTATGGTTGATTATAAATTATCCGGATAATATATTTTATATTCTTTTGCAAAGGAAGGTATATCTTATGCTAAACTTTTTTGATGAATCTGATGAGATGACCATGGCTGTTCAGGTTGGTCCTGACTCTGAGGTTGTTGCTTCTTCTGAAGATGAGAAGATCGATAATCCTATCTCTGCTGCTAAGAGTGATCCTGAGACTATTTCTGTTGCTAAGTGCAATGAAAGCTATTATGTTGACTGCAAGGATGTTGTTAAGTACGCTAAGATTGCAGAAAGCAATCTGATGGATTCTTTGAACAAGATCATTGCTTGCAATGAAGGTGTTAGTGCTCAGAATCTGTTCGTTGTTGTTGATGAGAGCACTATGAAGTATGTCCCCGGTCTGGAGAGATATGGCGTTCAGTGCACTCAGTACATTGTTCGTGAAAGTGATGGCGTCGATGATGTCGAGATGGATGTCCAAGTTGGTCCCAATGAGGATGAAGTCAAGGTGTCTGAGGATCCCCAGGTTGTCAATCCTGTAGATGCTGTCAAGCGTGAGTATAACAATGTCGTCGTTGCTAAGACTCCTGATGACAAGTTCTTCACTGATGTTGAGGATGTGCAGAAGTGTGCAGAGCTGAAGTGTGAGAGTGTAGTTGAGACTCTGAATGGCATTATTGCTGCTAATGAAGGCATGAGTGCTCAGAATCTGAGTGTCCTGATTCATCCGAATACTTCTAAGGAAGTTAAGGATCTGATGGAAAGTGCCGGTGTCAATATGGTTATTGATACGGACGAAATTTAACTCCGATCATTTAAATAATGGTGCTATGGAGCAATCCATAGCACCTCTTTTTATATAAATTTAAATCGTTTTTTTGACTATAAATTAATAATTACTAAATATAAGGAGGAATTCAAATAATGGCTATATTTACAGAATATACTTGCTTAAATTGGTTTAATGAATCTTCATATAAGCCAATTATTTCTTGGGAAGAAGTAGAAGATATTTTAAATATTTGTAAATCATTTATAGACAAGCACCAATTTCTAAGATCATGCACTACATATACTACAAAAGAAAAATATGATAAATATGCAGCTGAAGCATCTACTCCTGAATATTCTAAAACCAATGGCAAATATCATAATTTTACTATATGCTCTGTTGATGTAAAGAATAAATCTAAAGGAGCAGTAGATGCTGTTGCAAATCTTCAAAAAGAAATATTTGAATATCGTAAGAAAACAAAGAAAGATTTTTATATCGGTGGTGGAGATGGAAAATTATTTATACGAATCCTTAAGATTGATAATGAATATATAGCGAGAACTAAAATCCCACAAGTTCTTAAGAATATTATTAAAAGGATTAAAGAACTAGATAAGCAATATCATGCAAAATACAAGAATGAATGCTATTATAAAATTACTATTCTAACTCAAGCTAAAATTAAAGAAAATATTAGTGACGAATTAGAAGGTTCTGAATTTGCAACCGTAGATATTATCGATGTTAAAGATGATAAAAAATGGAAAGATCCAAATTTGTCAAGAACTGAATTTATTGATCAAGTAAATTCAAGATGGCAAATATTTGGTGATCTAATAAATGATATTCAAAAAGAATTTAAAGGATATATTGACTACGATGGAGACAAATTTGATGCTCAAATTTATTTTATAAATAAAGATAATGAATAATATAATCATTAAATTTAATGGAGTGATTAAAAGAGATGGCTATTTTTACTGAAGAATATTGTGTAAATATATTCTTGAAGGTAAATCTTCATATTCATTTCATGGAATTACTTTAGATTGCTCTGATGCAGAAAATCCTGAAAAAGTTATTTCTTTTGCAAATAAATATTATCAGGAAATTGAGAGGCAAGCTGCTGAATCTATTTGGAAAGATATGGATAATGATTATGACTATTATGGTAATAAACCTCAAAAAGCTGCTCTAGATTCATTCTTTAAGAAATATCCTAAATATAAAGATATAATTCCTATTCTTCAACTTAAGAAAGGCTTTATTGATGAAGATGATTGTCTAAGCATCTACTTTAATATAAAGGATGATCCTACTGGTTCTAAAAGAATGTTAAATTTATATATTAAATTTAGCAGTTCTGGAAATATGAAAATTATTGATATTGACTTTGATAGATAAGGAGAATTATAATGGCTATTTTTACTGAAGAATATTGTGTAAATATGCTCGATGAATTTAATAACAGAGTAGAAGGAATTGAATTTACTCCTGAGCAGATTCAAAAGATTTGTGAGGATTGTAAATCTATTCCACTAAGTATTGCTGAAAGTTATCTTATTGAGGCTTCTACAAATTCTAAATTGAATAAAATTGGTCTAAATGGTGCAACACCTGCAATAAATGCTGCTGCGAATGAAATTGTGGATACATGCAAGGCTCATGGTATTAATTCTGAGTCCAAAAAGAAAATTCATAATATTATTTCTGATATGTTTAAATCTATTGCTAATAAGATAGATGCAAGTATATCTAAAAATTATCCAAAGCTAGAAGGTAATTCCAAAAATATCCAGAAAGCATATTCTCTAATTGGATGAAGAGCTGTTATAGAAATTCTACTTTCTCTTGTATTGAATAAAATGCTTGGTGGTTTTGGATATACTATTTATAGCTATATTGCTGAGCCCATTATATCTGAAGCTGCAAAAGCGATTGCTGTAAAAGGTAATTTCGATAAAGAATATATTGCAGTCTGTGGCTTGTATGCAATGGCACCTATTGTGGCATTTAAGATTGCAGGTGAAAAGAAGAGTAGTATAGCAGTTTTTGCAAAGAGCACTGTTGTAAACTTTGGATTGAATGCCATCACTCAATTAATTCAGCATGTTATGAATAGTGATAAATTCAAAGATAAGTTTAATATTGATAAGAATAATAAAGATAGTAATGATAAATGCACATTTGCATCTTATATTATTTCTACATTGATTCATTCTTCTTGGAAAATTATTCCCGATGCAGTTTTCCGTGCTTCGCTTCATATTTAAATGAGAATAAGAGGTAGCAAAATATTTTGCTACCTCTTATTTTTTATTGAATTTCACATTAAATTAAAAGGAGGATATCATTATGGAATATCTTAATGAAGTGTATTTTGGTAAAGAATCTATTAAGCCTTTTCAAGATGCATTTTCCAAAGTTAGAGCTAAGCTAAGAAATAAGCCTGTTACTTCTACTACTAATCAAGATCCTGAAATTTTGAAATTTAATAGAGTAGCAGAGAATACATTTGGCTTCAGATCTTTTGCTCTATATATTCAGCCTGATAATTCTTATAATGCTGGAGCTTATCCTATTGATAATTTCTATACCGAAGAGGAAAAGAAAGAACTTCTAAAAAATCTTATTTCTAATCCTACTGGATTTAAATATAAGAAAGTATTTCCTGGAGTTTGTTTTGTTATGACTATTAATAGTGGTCTATTTAATTCTGAAGATTTTTCTGATGAAGAATTGATTGCTGTTACTCTTCATGAAGTCGGTCATAGCTTCTTTGAAGCGGTCATGAATAAAGATAGTAACTATACTTCTGCTAGACGTCTTAATGGACTAATTTCTAAGGTTAATGATCTTATCAAAGATAAGATAAAATCTGGTAAAGCTGTTACTATTGAGATTATCAATACTGAACTTAATAAATTTAACTCTGCCATTACTAGTGTAAGACGAAATCTTACTAAGCTTCTTCCTAAATTCTTTAAAGAATCTATGGAAGATAATATGAAACGATCTCGTTTTGATTATACAAATGAAAAATTTGCAGATACATTTGCTGCAATGTTTGGATATTCCGATGAGCTTCATACATGCCTTACCAAGATTACCAATAAAGTCTATTATGATTATTATGGTATTCGTACTTATCCTAAATTTGTAGAATACTTCAAAGCATATATTCTTTACTTTAATGATTTTCTTGCTTATGTAACTGATGTTCAAGATGAGCATCCTGCAGATCTTGCTAGAATTAAAGTTTCTATCGAGTATCTAAAGAGAGAAGTTGCTAAAGAAGGTATCGATCCTAAAACAAAGAAGGAGCTAATTGATCAAATTAGTAAGCTAAATAAGCTTATTGATGATTATATTAATTTCCCGAAGGATAAAGATGCAATGCGAGTTATTCGTCTCTACTATACAATGCTTTATAAGAAATTTGGTGGAGATAGGCGTGAACAAGATACAGATAATGATGCTCTATTCCAAGGTATCGATGATAGATACGATGAAGTAAAAGAAGATGCTGTAATTGAAGCTAGTAATTATTCTGATACAGATATCTTTCTAGATGTACTTTGTGCTTCTGCAGATAATTATAATGAAGGTGCGATTGATAATATTAAGAAAGACATTCTTAATGTAACAGATCTATGGAAACAATGGGAAAAGAGTACTGGGTCTTTCGTTAAGCATAAATGGATTTATAGATACATTGATGAAAAACAAAAAGCTGCTCTTCAAAAGCATATGGATGTTGTTTGTGCAGAGAAGCCTTTTTATAGTGCTTATAAAAGATCCTTTAATGCTATCTGTAAATTTGTTGGTCTTCCTAATGATTCTGTTATTCTTGAAAATGTAGTCTTCAAGAAAGACGAAAAGGATAAAGATCAAGATATTATTGCAGTTAAGTATTCTAAGGGTAAAGTAAAAGTTACTATTCCTGAAGGTATTCAATTGATTCATACTACACCTGCTGCTGGAATTAAAGAACTTATTCCTTCGTTCAAATCTAAAGTTGCTGGTAAGTATATGTATCCAACTCGTAGAGTCTTCTTTTCTTGTATTAATCCTATTGCTGCAACTCAAGCAGGACTTGAGGGTAAGAAACTAGTAAGATTTACACCTAAAGAACGTATTACAACTGCTTATATTGATCCTACTTATAGTGAATTTTCTAGTAATTCTGTTTACGTAGAAACTGAAAGACCTATTCCTGTAGAATCTTTCCGTACATTCATTGATAAGCTATTTCATAAATCTTAATGAAAGGAGTCTGATATATAATGGAAGAGATGACTAATTATCAATCTCTTCAGGAGCTATTCGTAGATAAAGAAACTCAAGAACTCATTAAGAAATGGAAAATGTCTAATGAGAAGCAAAAGAAGGAAGTATTTAAATCTACACTTTCTGATGCTGAATATCAGAAGTTGGCTCCTATCTTTAAAACTCTTAAAGAAGAAACAGAAAACTATGCTCCTTACTATAAAGCATTTAAAGCTCTCTGCAAATTCTGCCATATCGTTCCTAATGGAACTATTATTACTAAATATAAACTTAAGAAGGGTAAAAAGGAAGATGATAGCATTATTCTAGTAGAATATACCTATAATGCTAAGCCTATTACTCTTCCTGCTGGAACTAAACTTTATCATCAGTCTGTTGTTGCTGGTATTAAAGAACTTATTCCTAAGTGGAAACTTCGTGGTAAGAGTGAGAATGGATATCTTTGTGAAGCTCCTAGGATTTATCTTACTATGAGTAAATCTCTACCTACAATTAGTACTGATAATAAATTTATGAGCAAAATGCATACTTATGAAGTGCTACGACAGCCTACAAAGGTTTATATTGATCCTCTACTTCCTGATGTATTCCAAAAGGCTGTTTATGTAGAAACTGTTACTCCAATTCCTGTTAAGGAAATCGAAAAGGAGTCTCTAGTTAAGAAAGCTTCTGATGCTGTAAAGAAAACTATTCTGAAATAAAATATATAAAGGAGAATATTAATCATGGCTTTCAAATATGATGAACCTATTAAAGAGTATATTGTAGATCAGCCTCTCACTGAAGCTCAGTGTGATCATCTTTTGCAAATTGCTATGGAAGCTGCTAAGTCTGATGATCCTAAGAAGTATATTCAAGAGGCTGGAGAAGCTCTAATGCTTGGTGGTATGGCAGTTACTGTCATTATTGCTTGGCTTATGAAGTTTCTAAAAAATAAATATACTATTAATATTAATAAGCTTTCTTCTCAATCTAAAGAGCTTAATGATATCTATACTAAGGTAAATGATCTTCTTAAGCATGATAAGATGGCTCGCTTTAAGCATCGCAATGATAAAGTCAATGCTACTATGAAGATAATTCTTCTAAGAGATAAGAATAATCCTAATACATACTACAAGCTTACAGTAGATGAACTTATTTGGAATTCTGAATATGTAGTCAATTTCATTGATAATACTATGGCTACTGTTATCAATACCAATGATGAGAAGACTAGACAGAATATATTTGATTCTGCATATACCGATATTATTAGCCAGATTGATAGTACATTTACTAAGAATCATGGATATATTACTTATACAGAGCCTTTTATCCAGAATACTGATTATAAGAATCAGAGGCTCGAAGATGTACTAATGATTTATAAAGATAATATTGGTGTTGTTTATTATAATATTGCCTATATGAATAAAACTGTTTCTAGTCAGATGAAATATTTGCAGTTTGCTCAACAAGCTTATAATCGTATGATTGGAAAGTATGGTAAAGATAAACTTGGTAAGAAAATGGTTGAAGATGTCTTTAAGAAAATACTAACATATGCTGGTATGTCTATTGATTTCAATGATGCTATTACTGATTCTATGCTAGAAGTAATTCGTTATTATACAAATGCTCTAAATGAGCTGTATAATTTTATTAAGGATTAATTTCTAATACTTCTAAATAATTACTATAAGGAGGTAATTTATTATGTGTCCTGAAAAGTCTACCGATGCAAAGTATTCTGTTATCACTGAACAGGGTGATCTGGGTCTTGGCGCAGATGTTCTGTCTGATGACGATCAGAAGATTGTCGAAGAGTCTACAGATAAGCAGTAATATCTAAATTGGGTGGATAGGATTTGCTCCTATCCACCTTTATTTTGGCTTCTCAAAACTTAATATTAATGGTGCTACTTAGTTTTTATTTTTATGAAAAGGAGGCTAAAGCACATGGCTGATAATGATAAATATATTGCCAGAATTCCAATCGTGCTTGATGAATTTAAGAATAAGAATAATCATCAAAACCATGAGCTGGTTGTAGATATTGATAATGAAGACCTATATATCAAAAATGGTAATGGATATATCAATATTACTGGTAAAATTAGAGAACAAATTAAGGAAATTCAGGATGGATCTTCCGTTATTCATGTAGTCACTGAACAGACCATTCCTCCTGTTAAGGATCGTGAGGAAAACCATTGGTATTATGTAATTACAGATACTGAAGATGCAGATGGTGGTAGTATGTCTACCACTTCTTACATCTATTATGGTCTTATTAAGACATATGATACTTCTAAGAATTATCTTCTTATTGCACAAAATACTACTATCGGTTCTGATGTAGTTAAGATGACCATTGCTGAAGGTTATGTACCTTGTTTCTACGTTCCTATTAACTATAATGCTAGCTTTAAGAATAATTCTACTAGTAAAACAATTACTGCTACAATAGAAGATCGTGTATATGCAATGAACTCTGCTGCTGGCAGCTATATTGCATATGACGTTTATGTTCTTCAACTTTATGATGCTGGTGATTATAATATCAAAATCGATCTTACTGGTAGCAATAATTTCTCCATTAACTTTGATACAAATGAAGCAAATGTTCCTGGATTGAAATTACCTGCTACAATGTCTGTTAAAGATGGAGATACTATCGGAACTATTGTAACTCCTACATGGACCGATCCTAGATTTATTTTCAAAGGTTGGTCTACTAGTAAAATTGCTGCTACTATTATTGATCCAACTAAGTATAAGCCTAATGGAAATATGACTTTGTTTGCTTGGTTTGAATACAATACTAGTACTACAGCTCTTGCATATTATGCTACTTGCCTATCTTCTACTAATAAAGCAGTGGAGGGTTAATTATGGAAGATAATAATATTGTAATTGGATCTTTCTGCTCCACTGCAGAAAAAGATACATATGTTTATCCTAAAGAGATTCCTGGATATATAGCTCCTGAACCTCAGATTCTGAAAGAAGATAATCAACGGTTCAATTTCATTTATACTCCTATTGAATATTCAATTGGATATAACCTAGATGGTGGTGAAATTGATGTTGATCTAAAATCTTCGTATACTATAGAAGATGATACCTATACACCTCCTATTCCTACAAGAAAAGATTTTGTATTCAATGGGTGGGAACCTAAATCTATTCCTGCTGGAACTATTGGAGATATTAATTTTACTGCCACTTGGAAATCTCTTCCGATTCTTAAAACTGGTACTGAACTTAATAAGATCTTTGAAACTATTGCTGGCAGTAAAGATAATATTCTAGGATTTAGAATTGTAGATTATATTAATAACTGTGTAGATGTATCTTCTACTATTACTCCTATTTATGCATCTTATGATGACGGAATTATCAATCTTGCTTGTGAAGATGCAATTCATTGCAATGATGATATGAGTCATGCTTTTGAAGGTTTTTCTTCTCTCTACGATATTAGTTGCTTCTCTTACTTTATTGCAGCTAATGGAATGAATTGCAATTCAATGTTTAAAGATTGTATTGCTCTCTCAGATGTCCAATCTGTGGAGTATTGGAATAATGATAAAACATTTGGTGATATTACTGATGCTTTCCTGAATACTAGTGCACTTGATGCTAATAGAACTCCTAATTGGTATATTTGGAATGTAAATATCAAATATATCTCTTCTTCTGGAAAGATTCTAAAAGATACTCATGTAAATAAGAAACCTGGAGAAATTGTATATCCTATTAGTATTGATGGATATAAATGCAATACTAATTCTATTATCATAGATTCTTATGATAATATTTATACATTTATCTATACTCCTATTGAATATGAGATTAGATATAGTCTAGACAATGGAGTGCTTCCTTTTGCTAAAACTAATTATAATATTGAAGAGGAAGATTTCTATCCTGCTAAGCCTGTAAAGGATGGATATACTTTTACCAATTGGGATCCTGAATATATTCCTTCTGGTAGTACAGGTAATTATAATTTCATTGCAAATTATGCACCAAATAATTAAAATAAAGGAGAGAAATAATCAATGGATTCTAAGATTGAAAATCTAATTAGTGATATTGAGAAACTCCGTGATCTTTCTACTTCAAAATCTGCTGTAGAAAATATTAGAAAAGATCTGAATCTCATTATTACTACTGGCAAGTGTAGAGAATTCATCTATACAAATAATATAGATAAGCTTCCTTTTGGATGTATTGTTTTTCCTACTTTTGCAGACTTTGATATCAATGCTTTCTTTATTGCTGGAGAGCCTTGTAAGGTTGGAGAATATAAGTGTGAAATTGATTCTAAGATGTTTGATTACGGTCTGACAAATGAAGAAGTAGCACAGATTATTCTATTTAATGCTTATCATATGACTGCTGACTCTAGACCTTCTGAAGTTGTTAGAGAGCATATTGATATTTTCTTTACTAAAGAAAATACTCAGCTGATTATTAGAGATTGTGTTCAGTATAAAACTATTCTATCCTTTGGTCTAGCTGATGCTTTGTCTACGGTTACTTCTTGCTTCGCTCTTCCTGATGATGTAGAAGCAGATGCTTATCTATCTTCTCTTGGATTTGCAGAAGGTTCTTTTAAGATTGGTATAGATAAGCTGTTTCAAGAAATGCTTGGATGTGAAAATGAAGTTAAGCGTCAGGTTAATCTGTCTATGCTTGATTGGTCTCTGAGACTATATTGCAACGTAGACTCTGAACGTCCTGCTGCAATTCATCTTCTTTCTAAGTGTAAAGATATTACTGCTTCTATTCTATACATTAAGAAAGTTGAATCTGTTATCAATTCTCTAAATAGAATTGATACTGACGCTTATATCACAGAAGCTGTAAATCAAATCTTTACAGAATCTAAGAAGAATGGTGGATTCCTGGGATATCTAAAATATTCTGGACTTAGAGATGTAGAGAATGATCTCTATGAATTCCAAGTCAGAGCAAAGAATGCAGAATCTGAACAAGATGTGCTATATGCTCTAAAGCAGATTAATGCTAGACTTACTATTCTATCTGACTACATCCGTGAAAATCGTAATGATCCTGATATTGATCATTGGATTGCAGTCAAGGAAGAATATGAAGATCTTCGTATGATTCTTGCTAAGAAGAATCTACATAAGAGAGCTTATGGCATCTTTGTTGATTACGATGCTCTCGATAATTATGAAGAATTTTAATTAAAATAAATAAAATCCTCTATGGTTTTATGCCATAGAGGATTATTTTTCTATTTATTAACATTTGTTCATAATTTGTTAACAAATTTTGTCAAAAATACCCTATTTTTGGCAAAGTAAACTTTTTTTCAGATAGATATTTTAATAGTGTAATTTATTTAAAATTAAAATTAATGATTATTAATAATAAAAAAGATTTATATGTTTATATATTAACTATGATTATACTACTTATATACTATGATTCGTCTTAATTCCTAAACTGATATTATACTATTCCTCAAGCAAAAAATGATTCTATTGATAATATTGACCCTTGTTCTAAAATGATTAATCTATTTAATAATCGTTCCTTAGTATAGTAGATTGATCTTATAAGCATAAGATCAATCTACACATTTACACTATCAAAATAACTGTGGAGGAATTTAAAAAGTTTCACTTTTTAAGATTTTTCAAAAAACCCTTAAAAATGGCAAAGTAAAAAAATTTTTCAGACATATATTTTAATATTGTATATATTAAAATTAAAATAATCTTGTTAATTTTAATGATGATTATTAAGTAATATCTCACTTATTCTAATTAAGATAATACTTATCTTAAAGAAACAACAAATAATGAATATACTAGTATATCCATATTAAAATAACTACGGGGGAATTTATAAAGTTTCACTTTATAAAAATTCTTCTTAAAAATAAGAAAAACTTCAAAATAATTATTTTTATAATCTCAAAATAAAGGAGAGAAAGAAGAATGATTTTAGAAGATAATCAAATAAAAGAATTATTAGAAAAAATAAAAGATCTAGAAATTAAAAATAGTACTAAGAGCAATTATTCTATTGATGATAAAAGAGTTCCTAGGGTAACAGAAATATTATCTGCAATGATGCATGAAGACAATCTAATGAATTGGGCTAATGGTTTAGGATGGAAAAGAATATCCTATAGAGCATTTATGAAAGATGCTCAAGATAAAGGAACTTATTCACATTTAGCAATAGAAATATTCTTAAGACAAGGAAGAATTGATCTAGATACAGATTTACAAATTCCTAATCAAAAAATTAGAGATACTGTAGAATCTTGTTTAGACGGTTTCATTCAATGGTGGGATGAATTACATAAACTTCATAAAAATATTAAATTAATCTATCTAGAAGAAACTATGATCAATGAATATTTTGGAGGAACATGTGATTGTTTACTTCAAGTAGATGGAGAATATTGGTTATTAGACTTTAAGACTTCTAATCATATGAATTATAAATATTCTCTACAATTAGCAGCATATCGATATCTTTTAAAAAATACAAAGAATATTAATATTTCTAAATGTATGATTTTAAGATTAGATAAACTAAATCATTTTTATGAAACTCAAGAATTTAATCTTAGCAATAAAGATCATCTAAACTATATTGAAAATTGTGAGCAAACATTTATGATTCTTTTAACAGCATTTAAGATGAGAATGTATACTAATCTTCAATATCAAGAAATTACTAATTTAAACAAAAAATAATAACATGGAGTACTACGACGTAGTACTCCATTATTTTTTCATTATATAAAAAACTTTCTTAGTAATCATATCTATTTTGGAAGGAGTAGAAAATATGAATCTTGATATTATTAGTATTATTCGGTCATGCAACACATTGCATGAATTGAAGGAAGAATTCAAAAAACCTTTCGGTTGGTTTAGATTCATATCTAAAAATAAAGCTAAAAAATTAGAAGATAAACTAGATTCTACTATTAAAACTATCCTGTCTAAAGATGAATGGGATGTACAATATCTTTATGATCTAGAAAGAGCAATCTTTCTTTTTTATAATAATCTAAAAGATTATATGGTAAATGTAACAATTCCTTCTTATAATCCAAATGATAAATACAATCCTAAGAATTTTATTCCTATCTATTTTTATGATAAAATTAAAGATAGAAATATTATTGTAGAGATTGTATCTACTAATATCATATTTACAGTATTTGATAATACTACAGGAAAGAGTATTGTTATTTCTACTTCAGAATCTGTATCTAAGTCTCAAGAGAAAGTAGAAAATCAATGTAAAGAAATTCTAATAGATTTCTTTCTTAATTATCTTCATGAATATAAAATTCCAGAAGAAGAAAAAGCAATTACTCTAGCAAATAAAATCAATGGAAAAAATAATTAAAACTATGATGAGATATATATTATTATCTCAAGATAATAATATCTAACTTTTTTATTTTATTTTTTAAATATTTAGAAGGAAGGTGATAAATTATGAAACCATATAAAAAGAAATGGAATCCTAAATATAGACAAGCAATAACAGTAGATTGGCATAGAGCATCTAATGAACTTGAAGCTATTATGAATAGTAGACAATTCTCAAACTATTCATTTGATCATAGATTGAAAATTACAAATATTTATTTGCAAGTAAAAGATTGTGAAAGATCTGATAATATTGAAGCTTATTTTGAATTATTAGACCAAAATAGAAAATTGATAAAAGGAGTATAGATATAATGGCTAATCGAAATGCAAAGATTCGTAAATATTCAGATTTTATATTAAATTTTCTTTACTTTGTATCTGTATATATGGTATCTATTGTTTATGATTATGCAAATAATTATATTATTTTGAATAATCATGAAGCAATGAGGCAAGTAGTAATGTGTGTCACTAAAGGATATTTGATGTTAGTACCATTCATTACTATTGTCTTAATCTCATGGAATGAAAATAGTCTCTTAGATGCAATTATTGATTCTTTTGTTTCTTTTAATGCATCTTATATTATTTGTCCATTCTTCATTTATATATCTGGATTCCTTAAGCATGAAGATTATTGGGTAGGTTCTGTAATACTCGAAAACGGTATCTTGATGAGTAAGATAAATCCATTTACGCTAATTCTAGAGATTGTCATGTATACTTGCACTGGAGTAATCTTACTTCGCTTTATTTTGGATAAAAAATTTGAATTCTTTGGTCTATGTATAACTTGTGTTGTATTTTCCTTTATTTTAAATTTCTTTAATATAATTGATCAAGTTGCAAAGCTAAGTTATATTCCTCTTTGTATTTATGCTAGAATCGATTATGCTCTAGTAGAAGAAACTCAATTACCAATGGAAAAAGTTAGTCAAATCACTTGGATTGTTTGGTTTGTAAAATTTATAATTCCAATTGCAATTGGAGCATTTATCCCAATTGTAATTGATGCAATTATCCAAAGTGTAATTGAGTTCAAGAGAAATAAGGAAAAACAAAACTCAGATTCAGATAAGTAATATAAAATCGAAAGAAAGGAAAGAATTTTCAATTATGCTGCCTAAGATTTCATTGTTTAGTATTATTGGAAAAATTGAATGTAAACCAGATGGAATACATTTAATATCTACAGATGCTACTAAATTACAGAAAGTAGATTTTGTAATTTCAATTGAAGACTTGAAAAAGATTCAAGATTATTATTTTCCCATATTTCTTGAATCTAAGGCTGATTGTCCTAAGTTTATTGAATCTCTAAAGAAGTTTGTAGAAGAGAATAGTAGTTCTGGAGGAGAATAAATGATGGGAATTTATGATATGGCTCAGTATACTATTAATAGTCAATTAGATTCTGTAGTTGATAAAATTAATGATACTAGCGGTTGGCCTAAAACTGAATATACAATTTCAGATAAAGGTCTTACAGTAAAGACTCCAATGATTGGATATCATAATTCTAATATGTATAAATCTTACGATATTCCTAAGTATGTTTTTACAGAAGCTATTAAAGCATACTTACCAGAATTAATTCAGACAGATCCAGATATTAGAAATATGATTTCTAGTGTCATTAAGAAAGAAATTAGAAAAGCTCGATAAAGGATATATCATCATGACTATTGAAGAAGAAATTGCTCAATATAAGCTCAAAGATCAAATCGATAAAGGAACTCTTATCACAGCACATATCTCCGATCTCCATTTTCCAGTAATGGATCCATATAAGCAATATAGTATTCTAGAGGATCAATTTCTTCAGAAAATAAAAAAGATGCCTAGACTAGATCTAGTTTGTGTAAATGGAGATTTATTTGATCACAAAGTTCAGACCTCATCAGATGCTACTTTATATGCATCTATGTTTGTTGGAAGATTAGTAGAAATTTGTAGATCTCATAATGCTACTTTGATTATTCTTCAAGGTACTATGTCTCATGATTCTAATCAAATTAAAATCTATTATCACTATATGCAGAGAAAAGATGTCGATGTAAGAATAGTGACTAATATTAGATTTGAAATGGTTAAGAATGCTAGAATTCTTTGCATTCCTGAATTATATGGTGTTCCAGAAGAATACTATCAGCATATTTTATTTGGATCTGACTTTTATGATTTGTGTATCATGCATGGTACAATTCATGGAGCAGTATATGGTGATACTGTCGGAAATGGAAGATTATTCCATATTGAAGATTTCTTAAATTGTAAAGGTCCTATCATTTCTGGTCATATTCATAAGCCTGGAACATTTAATGATCATTTCTATTATTGCGGATCTCCATATAGATGGAGGTTCGATGACGATCATGAAAAAGGTTTTATATTAATGACTTATAATCTTAATACAAGATATTATTATCTTGATTATGAAAAGATTATTTCAGACACTTATAAAACTATTTATCTTGATCAATTGATTAATAATGATCCAGTAGAAACCATTAACTATATTAAGAATCTAAAACAGACTCAAGGAATTGATTATATTAGAATTAAATTCAATAGACCAATTCCAGGGGCTAGTAAAATGGCACTTAATGATTCTTTTAGACTTGATGATTCTGTTACGTTAGAATTCTATTCTCAGGAATTAGAAATTGCTAAACAAGCAGAGCAGCAAATCAAAGAAGATAATGAAAAAGTGGCATTTTTGTTAGATCCGAAGTTGACAGATGAACAGAAATTTGTATTATGGGTTAATTATCTTAAACAAGATGAAACCTATCTTACAGTAGAAGAATTAGAAGCGTTATTGAAGAAGGAATGATTATGGATATTGATAGAAAAGATTATAAAGGAACACCCATTGGATATCCAATGGGTAATAGTATCAAGAAAGAAGATGAATTATACGGCAAAAAATATCCAAATGCATATCCTCATTATGATGACGATAATTTTTATCTTCCCATGGTAATAGGAAAAAGCAATGTAGTATATTTAACAATCGATAAGTATTGTATCATGGATGCTCTTAAACATTGGAAATTTATAAAAGAGGATGAATAATGATATGAATTATTATAAAACTCCTGATGAATATCCATCATCTGAAATAATAAGACAAGCAGATCTGATTGGAACTCCATATCCTTCAGCTCATGCCCAGTATGATGATAATTATCTCTATATTCCGATTTTTATTGGTAAAGGAGTTGCCTATCTTAAAATAGATAAGCATTGTATTATGGATGCTCTTGAACATTGGGAATCGATGGAAGAAGGTGAATCTAATGGACAATGAAAAAGTAGAAATTTCAAGAGAAGATTATCATAAAACTCCTGATAATTTTCCACTAATTCGTATTCTTAATAATAATTCTAATTGCAAAACTGAAGATACAATGGCATATCCATGTTACGATGACAATAATTTGTATTTACCACTTGGTATGTATTCTGGTAATAATACAAAAGGGAATATTACATATTATATGGAGATTAACAAACATTGTATCATGGATGCTCTTGAATATTGGAAATCTATTAAAGAGCATGAAGATGACGATATTCAATATTTTAGACATACTACTATTATTGAAGCTGCAAATATTGGATTTGACAATATGATTGTCAAAGGTGTTCTTGCTTTAAACAATAGAGAATATAAAGAAGAAAAGGAGATTAGTGATGATGAATGAAGAAAACAATATGGTGGCTAACAACGATACTGCCAATGAAAATGGATTTGTGGAAAATGAGACTGGAAATAGTAATCCTGAATCTGAGGTTAACAAGGAGCAAAACGAGAACGGAAATACTGAAGCTTCAAATAGCAATTCTGAAGAAGCAGGCGGAGCACCGTTAACGAATGATGAGATTAGAGAGCTTATGAAGCATGGTGGAGGATTTAATAATGGAATGAATCCTGAAGTTCTTAATAGACTTATGAATCAGCCTGGTCCCGATACTAAAGCTCTTCTTGAAAGAATTTCTGATGTATTAAAGATTCAAGATGAAAATATTGGTAAAGCCTTTACTAAGATTAATGACCTTGAACTGAAAGTATCTTCTCTTATGGTCACTAATAAATTTACTACTATTATTGCTATTGCTTCTATTATCGTATCTATTGTTGCTATTATTCTGTAAAGGAGAATAGCTATGAGATTTATAGGTATAGAATTTGATAATAAAGTAAATAATACTCATGTAGAAGGATATGCTATTATTCCTGAGAGTTTAAGTTCTATTTGGCAAGTAGGATTTAGAAAGTATTTATTCAATACTTATAAAGCTCAGAATATTAGTATTTATAATCTAAATGTAGCTTCTGGAGTAAATGCTACAGACTATATGCTTAGTCTAAGAGGAAAGACTAATCTAGAAGAAGATCTAGATAAAGCTATTACTTGTACTAAAGCATTTCCTAGAAATGATGAAAATGATTCTCTTAGAAGGCAATGGCAATCAATGTATTCTTTAAATCATAAATATATTTGAAATAATTCTTTTAAGATTTTGGGTTTCTATTTTGATCAAAACTACCAAGTACTAAATCAAAATAGCAACGGAGAAATTGTGTTATGAATATCAGTAGAAAGATTAATAATAATACTCGTTCCGTTAAATCAAATACAGAGTCTATTAAGCCTCTATTCGATATCAAAACTCTAGAATTCTATTGTAGATATGTAATCTCAATGAATCAGAATATTAGAATTAGTAATCTAAATCTAATTAGAGATCTTTTTGATAGAGTGGATGAAAATCAATATGGAAATGATATTGATCGTATTACTCGTATTAGATTTATCAAACGAGGGTTAGATGCAAGAATTTCTAAGAAATTAACTAATAAAGATATGATCATTCAATATATCAATGGTGGTATTGGAGATAAACCTTTATTAGATGCTTCTACATTAGAAGAAATTTCTGATGAAGATCTTGCATATCTTAATGAACAAGCAAATGAACTTGTAAAATCATATTTTGTTGATGAAAGATATGATGAAATTCTTAATTTAGCAGCAAATCTTCACAATGCAAATTATGGAAGAAGATCTGATGTTGTTAATCAGATTCAACAGCTTACTGCAGATTTAAATATGCAGTTTAATAAGATGGATGAATCTATTAGCCAATCCCAGATGTTTAGCCTATTGCCCCAAGAATTCGAAAGTGTAATGTCTGACATTCATGCAAGACAGACAAGTCCTTCAAGAGTTCTTCGAACTGGTATGACTGGATTAAATGCAATGCTAGATGGAGGATTTCAAGCAGATAGAGTCTATATCATTTTTGCACAAGCTGCTGGTGGTAAATCTTTTACTATGCTTGATCTTGCGATGCAAATTAAGAAATATAATAAAGATTATATTCCTCATGATCCTACCAAGATTCCTACTATTGTATTTCTTACTATGGAAAACTCAGAAGATGAAAATATTGGAAGAATGTTAAGTATGGTCTCTGATGGTAAAACATTTGGAGATTGTTCTCTTGAAGATTCTATTAATATTTTTAGAACTAGTGGATTGGGATATGATAAAGATACTGATCCAATCGATATAGTAATGATTTATAAGCCTAATCTGTCTGTAAATACAGATTATATGTACACATTGACAGATAAGCTTAGAGAGTCTGGTAGAGAACCAATATGTTTTTTCCAGGATCATATTAAAAGAATTAGACCAGTTAATAAGAGAAATGATATTAGACTTGACTTAGGTGAAGTTGTAAATGAATTCAAAGCTTTTGCAACTGCTACTAATATTCCTGTTATTACTGACTCTCATTTGAACAGAGATGCATCTAAAGTTCTAGATGACAATTCTGGCTCAAATAAAAAAGATCTTATCAGATCTCTTGGTAGTTTTAATGTATCAGAATCTTATTTGATGATTGATAACTGTGATCTTGGTATTATTATCAATAAAGAGAATGATTCTCATGATAATCTCTATATGGGATTTAAGTGTATTAAGACTAGAACTAAGTGTACTCTTGATTTATTTTATCAGCCATATATGATGACTAATGAAATTAAATTAGTAGAAGATCTTTATTCTCCGGTACCTTCTTTTAAGAGACAACTCAAGGAAGATAAGAATACTGGTATGAAGATTTCTAAGAGAGTTAATAGATCTGATGACGATGATTTGTTTAGTTTGAATACTATCTCTGATAATATGGAACCTGGGAGAAAAGTAGATCCTGGTATTGGAGCAGTTCCTGTAGATCCGAGTAGTATTCTTTATCCTAGAAATGAAAATCAGAGTCAGTTTGTTACTTCTGGTATGCCATCTGAACCTGTATTGCCAATGCCAGCAATGATTCCTGATGCATTTGCAAATACTAGTCCTATTAAGAGTGATCCTTGGGAAACTGAATTAATTAGTAGAAGTATTATTAATAGCGGTCTTGATAAACCAGCCATTAGATTCTTAGATGATGATGGTGTATCTATTAATAATGGTTTACTTCCTTATGAACCTAAATAAAGAATAAATAATGTAGTAGGGACAAAATCCCTACTACATTAAATTTTATTTTTTAAACATTCCAAACTTCATTTCCGTCATTATTCTTAAAATCAATTTTAAGTTTATTTCTATTATTGTTTATATAGTCTTCATTTACTGCTTGAATTCTATTAAGAATAGTGGACAGTTGACCAGGATCTATTACTTTTACTTTATCAAAATCGAATTCTTTAGGATCGATGATTCCATTCATCATCATTACTAAAAATTGAGATTCCGTAGATCCATATACATCATAAGCGAATAGCCATGGCTTATACTTGTATTTTGCTTTCTCTCTAGCATTTAAAGCAATAGTAGTAGATATGTCTTGTAATTCATCTTCATAATCATATAGAAGATTAGTAATAAACATATCAAATCCATGTAGATATTCTACGATAGAGTAATTGTAATAGGTTACATCATCTGTAGTTCTAATAGCAATAAACTCTTGAACAGTAATAGTTTTATCTGCAGAACCTGCATATCCTACATTAGCCATTTATTATCACTCCTCTACACCAATAATTCTAGGAGTATCAATATTACCACCCATATTTACTACAATAAATTTTGTTCCTGAAGTATATTGCTTTCTATATACTAATTGTTTAGGCTCACATGTCATTATTCCACCAACAGCATCAGGAGTTGTTATTTTAACAGTTTTAATTCCATCAGGTTGATAATCTCCATAAGGCATAATATAGAAGAAAAATTTAGGAACAGTAAGTTCTATTGTATTTTCACCTTTGATCTTTGATTCTCCATTAGGATTTACATAATCAAGTTTAAATTTACCTTTAGGATTATCAAAAGAAACAGTTCCTTGTAGAATTGCATAATGCGCTCCATATAGCAATTCTGGACTGTTTGCATAAGAGTTAGGATTCATATTGTTTGCATTCATATTATCACTCCTTTTATATATGAGTTTTTAAGCGCTAAAAATACCCATAAGTAGATATTATAAATATGATCAATAGGTATTGGTCTATATATTTTTTGGAGGTTTTAATTATGTTCGATCGAAATGAAAGTGTCAATGTAACTCGTAAATTCCTTATTGCTCTTGGCATGGAGCTTCAGCCTAGTACTAATACTCTTGTAGATCAGGAGACTAAGAGCCCTATTTACTTTGAGGGAAAAATTGTAAAAGCAAATAATGATCCTGATAAAGCATTGTATATCTCTGATTACGATGTAAAACTTGATCCTTTGGATCCTAAGTGTACAAAGATTGTTGAAAGACTCTTTGGAAAGTTTCTTGATGATAATAGTTCTCCTGAGATGCAAAACATTCCTGAAGTATTAGCATATTTCTTTGATAAAAATGAAGAAGATAGATTGTATCGTTTGAATATTAAGTATGAAGACGGTACTAAATGGATTGGAAATTGGTTCCTTAATAAGATTCTTTGCTATTTGGAAGCTATCTTTAGTATTGATGGAACATTTGATGATATCGATTTAAAGATCTACGATGTAGATCAAGATGAAGAGGAGAATAAATGATAGTTTTAAATAAAGAACAGGAAGAAGCTGCTAATAGAGCAGTATATTGGTTTCATTATTCATCACAACAATACTTTTCTATTGTGGGATATGCGGGAACTGGTAAAAGTGTAGTTATTTCTGAGATTATTAGAAGATTAAGACTTAAACCAGAAGAAGTATTACCCATAGCTTATACTGGACAAGCATGTACAATTATGCGAACAAAAGGATTTGTTAATGCTTGTACTTGTCATGCTGGATTATTTAATCCTGTAAAAGTACCAATGAAAGATAATTTGGGCCATGTAATTATAGATAAGCAATTTAATACTCCTAAAACTACATGGAGTTATATTCCAAAAAGTTTTAGTGGAACAAAGATTAAATTGATTGTTCTAGATGAAGCATGGATGGCACCTGAATTTATTAGAAAAGTATTAGACGATACGGGAATCAAAGTACTAGCTGCTGGAGATCCAGGACAGTTGCCTCCAATAGGTGGCAAACCTGCATTCTTAATGGATGGAATCATTTGTAGACTTACTGAACTAATGAGGCAATCAGAAAATTCTCCTATTGTTTATCTTGCCAATAGAGCAAGAAATGGAGAACCAATTTGCCCAGGAGTTTATGGAAATTCTGTATTCGTTATCTTTGATGATGAATTGAATAATGAAATATTATCTAGATCTCATATAGTAATTTGTGCAAAAAATGCTACTAGAGATTATCTAAATAATAGAGTAAGACATGAGATTCTTCACAAATTTTCTAATTATCCAGATTATGGTGAGCGTATAATTTGTAGACACAATAACTGGGATAAATCTGTTGGAAATATTCCATTAGTAAATGGATTAGTAGGAACAGTGATTTCTCTTCCAGATGTAAGTAGAGTAGATAAAGATACTTTAAAATTAGATTTCTTACCAGATCTTACTAATGAAAAATTTAGTAATCTAGAAATCAATATAAAGTATTTAAATATGGCTTACAAAGATAGAGAATTCTATTCTAGAAATCCATATTTTCAGGGTGAACAATTCGAATATGCATATGCTTCTACGGTACATTTAGCACAAGGATCTGAATATCTTTGCGGCACTTATATTGAAGAAGCAATGAATCCTCAATTGGTAAAAGCAGCGAATTATACAGCTATTACAAGATTTAAACAACAGATGGTATATGTTATGCATAAACCTAAATTCTGGAGCATATAAAAGGAGAATAAAATATGTATCAACAGTATCCTGATATGTATGTATTTAATCCTGGAGGAGTAACTTCTATTCCTTCTACAATGGTTAGTACAAATATTTTACACCCGGAACTTGTAGGTAATCTTAATAGAGACAATACTGGTGTATTATGGATGACTCTGATGTATAAATCAGGAGTCAGATCTTATGTTCTAAGCTATAATATCATGAATGTTTTCATGTATGCTTATAGTAATAAGAACTCTGATAAAAAGTTTGTTACTTTTATTCTTGGAAATCGTAGAATAAATGTAAAGTATAGTGATATTAGAGGATATAAGTTACTCGATAAACTTACTATGCTTGGAGTTGAATTTGCTATTGATGCTCCTAAGAATAAGAAAGCAGATACTTTAAATACCTTAGTAATTAAATCTATTCTTCAAAATGGATTCATTACTTTGGATGATGATACTTTTAAATCTGAATACAAAAAGGAGGATGTTGAATTTGTATAACATGGATTCAGATGAAGATTTAATGAGAATCATTCAGCAAGTAGAAGAAGAAAACGGCGCTACTCTAGCAATGGCAATTCCTGCCGTTACCTTTGATGACGATCCTGACGAAAAGATATATATTCTTCTCCTTACAACATATGATTCAGAATATAATTCTAGAGATTGGTCTGTTAGTAAGGGCAGACAGAACACTTATAACTATCTCAAAGGATTAATCAAGGACGAAATAATCGATCCTAATCTATCTTTTATTATTGTATGTGATACAGATACTACAAATCCTATTAAGCCTAATGCTGTTCCTAATTCTAAACCTATTACAGTATTTAGATTTATGAAAGTTATGCTTGATAATATGAAGGTAATCGATGATATGGATGGATTCGATATCAATGATTTTAATCCATCTGAACAAGTAGGAGATAAAACTATTCTTGAGGAGATATTATAATAATAGAAAGGCATGAAAGGAGTAAATATTATGTCTTATTTTGCACCAAATTATAATGTATATCAAGCGCTAGTGAATGGATCGTTACCTGTAATTAACGATAATGAATCCAAAGTAAGTATTCCTGAGAGTTTTAATCTTCCCACTTATGCTACTCAGGAAAAGAAATCTGTAGCTCCTAATTTCAAATCTGCAATTATCGAAGAGAAACCTATTACTGAAGCTTCTATTGATTTTTCTAGTCTTGTGTCAAATGTTCCTATGGAGGATTATGTAAGACAACAGTTTGAGATCTCTCCTGTAAATGATCCTCATGATGTTATTGTCTATAATCAAATTCCTCAGGTGCCCGTTGCAGGCTCACTTATTAATAATCCCATTCCTGACAGTATCTGTAATGGTAGAAAAATGTCTAACTGGTTTACTAGAATGATTGATCAGCGAGGCGAGGATTTCATTACTATTGGAAAAATTTCCGTAGATGAAGTTGGTAAGAATGTAGATAAAATTATTGATGATATCATTGCTGGCAGAGTAGATTTCTCTAAGCATGGTAAATATATTATTGAACCTATCATCATTGATACGATTCTTGATTATTGTGCTAATAAGGTTAATCTTAATACTGCTAATCTTTATACTCAGAATTATTTCTATTCTGATTATGTCAATCGTATTAAGTATATGCAAACAGATCCTGAAAGATTTGGTATTCTGAATACCAATGATAATATGATTAGAAATATTGTGAGATCCATGAGCATGGCTGATCGGGATATTGGTATTTATACGATTCTGTATAACAAGTTTATGACTGTTAAGAATACTAAGAATGCAATGGTTCTTATTAGTCTTAACAGCGAGCTTAATGCTTATAGAAAACTTGCTAAAAATAATAAATAAAGGAGATAATTTATATGAATAAAGAAGAAGTGCTTTATCTGTTTGATAAATATAAGGATCGTCCTATTGAAATTGATACCGGCGACTCTGCTGCAGTCCTTCGTGGAAATATTGATGGTCATTGGCTCTTTCTGAAGGGCGATTCTGTTGTCGAGGTTAAGAAGAATACTCCTGATGGATCTTTTAATATTGCTAATACTAATCAGCCTCAGTGTCCTTTTAAGGTTACTATGCTAAGCTTTGGCGATATTGCATATATTAGATCCTTCATTAATTCTGATCCTGGTGATGTACAGAAACAAATTGGTGATCTTGAGCCCATTGGCACTTCTAAGAATATGGCAGATATTCTTAAAGAAATCAAAACCGATACTATTTATAATGCATCCTCTGCAACTGGATCCTTGAATACTGAAGCTACTGCACCTGGCACTATGTATGGTAACTTTAAAGGAACTGTTCTCTCTACTGAAATTGGAGGCATTCCTCAAAATGTTGTAGATAAGGTTCTTACTCCTAAAGAGTAAGTATAGATTTACACCTCCTGCAACATAAAAATACTGATTATGATTGTGCCTAATTTTCGTTTGCTAAAATGAAAATTGAGCATATATTATAATAATGAACAAAAGCAATATCTCACTTGCTTAAGTTCATGTCCGATCTTCCACACTTTTAATTTGCGCAAATTAAAAAGACAAAGGAGTAAACAACAATGATGAACAACATGTATCCGAATGGTTATGCAATGCCCATGGGTGCTGGCTATCCTCAGCCCGCTGCACAGCAGACCGGTGGTAACACTAACTGGCTGAGTCCTGATAAGGTCGCTCGTCTGAAGAAGGATAATACTCAGTTTTCTCTGAGTGTTTCTGATGAAGAGCTTCTGCGTGGCCAGTGCAATCATTATAACTCTGATCGTACCTCTGCTCTGGTTGAGAATCCTGATGGTAGTTATACTTGCTCTATCTGCGGTACTACTTTCAATGTTCATACTGGTACTACTGAAGATGTCAAGACTGCAGTTCAGCTGGTTCTGGATTATATGAACACCTGCAAAACTAGCTATCTGTCTCTGAGCCCTGATGCTGCTCTGACCTATTTCCAGATTATTCCGTTCCTGGAGAAGTTCCCTGGCCTGTATGATCTGGCTATTAAGGATTATGCAAAGCATAATAACATCAATCCGATGCAGGCTCAGAATGGTATGAACACTTTTGCAATGTATGCAAATCTGATCAACAGCCCGATGTATGCTCAGCCTGGTATGATGGGTGGTATGCCGATGGGTGGTTATCCCCAGCAGCCTTATGCTTATGGTGCTCCTGTCCAGCAGCCTGTCATGAACACCAATATGCCTCAGCAGCCTGGTTATAATCCGATGTATGCTCAGCCCATGCAGCCTGCAGCTCCTGTCCAGCAGCCTGTTGCTCAGACTGGTTATCAGCCTGCACAGACCGGTTATGCATTCAACCCTCAGGGTCCTGCACAGCCGATCAATACTAATATGCCTCAGCAGCCTGCTCCTGCAGCAGCTCCTCAGGCACCTGCTGCTCAGCCTGCAGTTACCGAAGCAGTAAAGGTTCCTGAAACTTTCCAGAAGTAATTTCTAAGTAAAGTTCATATAGCAACAATCGCATCGTCATAATAAATATTGGAGTGGAGGATTCATGTCCTCCACTCCTTTATTTATTATTTTTAATACTAATAGATTATAGAACAATCATTTACCAAAATATAAAATTTGGTAAATGATCTTATGTAGAACTCAACAATAATCCGAAATTGGGTATCCAAGGAAAGATTATTTTCATATAAAGCAAAATTAATTTTTTAATGAACATGTACACATAATTATGAGAAAAAGAATCTAGAGAAAGGAAAAGACTGAGAATGATTAAGAATAATATCAATTGTGAAGATATGCCTTATGAAGCTATCGATGTTATGAGTGATCATAACTACGTAGATTATATGGGCAAAACAATTGGTAATGCTTATGTGCTAGGAAAAACTACTCCACATGTAAAACCAGATGGTAGTATAAAAATTAGATATCTTTGCAAGTGTAATCTTTGTGGTAAAAAGTTTATTGCTTATAGAGATGCCCTTACAAATCATATTAAAGGAAAATATATTCGTCCTTTATCTTGCGGATGTGATATAGAAAGAAAGCCTATTACTTCAGGAGAGAAAATTGGTAAACTTACAGTAGAAAGATTAATAAAAGATGGAAAATCTTCAGAAGATAGATTCTGGATTTGTAAATGTGAATGTGGACGAGAAGTTGAAAAGAGAGAAAGCAATCTTTTAAATAGAACAATTAAAGATTGTGGAATGTGCGGTAAAATTAAATCTGTACATGAGCCATATAAAGTAGGACAAAAACTTGGAATGCTTACAATCCGAGAAGTGCATAATGCTGGAATTGTAAGTACAGAATATTATATTTGTGATTGTGACTGCGGTACAAAAGGAGTTGTAAAGAAATATACCCAGCTTAATTATAAAGATGCATCTTTAAATTGTGGATGTGTTAATGTTCAAAAAATGAAGAACCTTCATGATAAAACTAGAAAGCATGGTTTATCTGATACTAGAATTTATAATACGTATAAAGATATGATTAGACGCTGTTATTGTAAAACAGATGATCATTATAAAGATTATGGTGGCAGAGGTATTTATGTTTGCGACGAATGGCAGAAGAAAGATAATTATAGTGGGTTAAAAGCGTTTGTTGATTGGGCATATAAAAATGGATATAATGATAATTTGTATATTGATCGTATTGATGTAAATGGCCCATATTCTCCTAGTAATTGTAGATGGGTATCAATGATTATTCAAGCAAATAATAAAAGAGATAGCGTATATATCACCGCTAATGGAGAAACATATACATTAGCGCAATGGGAAGCAGCTTCTGGCATTAATCAAAATACTATTAGAAGAAGGTGTGAAAAAGGATATGATCCTCATACTGCAGTATATACTCCTACACCTACAAACCATGATTGTGTAAATGCAATCTATTTTGTAGATGAGTATAATAATCCTATAAGTCAATTCGATAAAGAATAAATGAGAGGAGTTAATAATTAATGGCAAAACTTACCGCTGAACAAATCAAGAATATTGATAGCTATGATAAGGACATTACCCATATTGAAGGTACGATCAATGCTATTCGAGCCCGTGCGGGCATGTACGTTGGCGCACTTGAGCAGTTTGCCGCGATAACAATGTTTAGAGAGATTTTTCAGAACTCTGTTGATCAGATGCTTTATGATAAATCTCCTTGCAACTTTATTTCTATTCTTTTTGATGAGAGAGATACTAAATTTATTATTACAGATAATGGACTGGGGATTCCATATGATAAGCTTGTGGCCGTATTTACGGAGGGACACACAGGCAAGAACCTCACAGAGAAAAAAGAAGGAGATTATTCTGCTGGATTAAATGGTATTGGTGCTAAAGCAACTAATGCATTGTCTGAGTATTTCGATGTCAAGTCTTATCGCTATGATGGTACTTGTAAGCATGCTTTGTTTAAGAAAGGTGTCTTGAAGAAAGAAGAGATTATTAAGAATCCTGAAAAACTTCAAGGTACTAGAACAGAATTTACTCCTGATCATAGTATTGTAGGTCCGACTCCTGTTGAACCTGCAGAAGTTTATACTCTTGTAAGAGATACTCTATCTCTGCTGCCTATTGGTGTTACTGTTGACTATACTTCTATTAATAAGCGTGGTAAGACTTATCATGAGAAGATGGTCAATGAAGATGGTATTGCTACCAATATTCTTGGTAAATGCGCTAGTATGCTAGTGTCTCCTATTATCATTAAAAATGATAATGGCCATATGAAACTAGAGTGTGCATTTACTTTTGACCAACAGGATCTTGGCGGTGAAGATGTCACTGCATATGCTAATATGTGTCCTACGAGTAGTAGCGTATTGAATACTCATGTTACTGGTACTTTGGATGGTATTTGCACATGGTTTGGAAATTATATTAATAAGATTTATTTGACAGATAGAGAGAAGAATAAGATTAAGATTGTTCCTAACGATGTCAAGATGGGTCTTAAGGTAATGATTTCTGCATGGCATTTGGAACCTCAATTTACTGGACAGGCAAAAGAAGTTTTAAGCAATCAAGACTTTAAGCCTTTTGCAAAAGAGACTATTATTAATGGTCTAGATGCATGGGCTAAAGCAAAACCTCAAGATTTGCTGAAAGTTTGTAAATTCCTGAAGGATTTGGCACTTGTAAGAATTAAAGCAGATAGTGAAAAGGTTAAAGTAACCGCTAAGTATGCTACTAGTGCTACTACTGGATTACCTGCTAAATATGTAAAGCCTTCTACCAAAGATCCTAGTAAGATTGAGCTCTTTATTGTAGAGGGCGATTCTGCATTAGGCTCTGCAAGATCCGCAAGAAATGTTGAAACACAGGGTATTTTCCCGATTCGAGGTAAGATTCTAAATGTCTTTCAAGCAAGTCCTCAAAAGATTGCCGCAAATAATGAGGTTATGGCAATCACTCAAATTCTGGGAGCCGGGTATGGTAAGCACTTCGATATCTCAAAACTTAAGGTATCGAAAGTTATTTTTATGACGGATGCCGATTCAGACGGATCTCATATTGCAGACCTTCTTCTGCTTGTATGTCTGAAGATGTTCCCTGGCTTAGTTGAATCTGGTAGAGTCTATAAAGCAGTTCCTCCGCTTTATGGTATTCCTATGGGAAAAAATCGTATGAAGTATTTTGCAGAGCGTGTTGACTTTGTAAGATATATGCAGAAGGAATATTATAAGAAGAATTCTGTTACAGATCTTAAGGGTAAACCGATTGATTCTGCTACCTTTACTAGAATTCTAATTGAGAATTCCGATTATATTTATGACTTCTCTACGATTGCTGAAAGATATAAGGTTAATCCTATTCTATTGGAAATTGTTATATCTTCCTATATCAAGAAGGAGAAGTTTGAAACTCTGCGTAAGAGAATTACTTCTGAATTCAGATTTATGGAGAATGACAATGTCACTAAGATGGGTGATACTATTAGAATCAAAGGTTTGATTAATGGAAGAATTGAAACTATCTTCTATAATCAGAGATTTATCGAAGATTGTGATCCTTTGATTAGACCTATTAAAAAGGCAATGAGTGAAGATCATATGAGATTTATTGTCAATGGTCAGAAAGTTGGTTTGTATGATATGGTATCAATGGCTATGAATACTATTGGCAATATGAACCGATTTAAAGGTCTGGGTGAGATGAATGCTGACCAGTTGGCTGAATCTACTATGAGTCCTAATACTCGTACTTTGATTCAGTATACTGTCGATGATATTAATGAAACTACTAAGATCATTCGCCAGTATGATTCTAATAAGAAACTCATTCTTCAAGAAACTGGTGTTGTTGATCGTAGTGCGCTGATCGGTTTGTAAAAGCAAAGGAGAGACTAGTAGCACCAAATAACTAGTCTCTCCTTATTTTTATTTAAGGAGAAGATGGTATGTATATTGAATATCAACGTATGCATCTTGGAAAAGAACCTATCACTTTTATCACTGAAGAGTTTTGTGATTCTTATCGTAACAGCGGATATTTATCAACAAGGCTTCAATATGGAGCTATTCTAGCTTTTATTAAAGATTTCTTTAAAGATACAGATATCTTTAAGTATTATGAATATAATATTGAAATTAAGCATATCAATACTAATAAACTTTCATCTAAATCTATTATAGATAGCTATAAAGAGAAGTCTGAATGCTCATCTTCACGGGTTGAAAAGTTTAAAGTACGTATAAGATCTGCTGAATATGGCAGTGAGGATTACGAATGTGCAAATTTTAAATTTTGGCTTAGTGGAACTTATATTGTAAAATACGAATTCTGTAATCCAGACTATATGAAGCAGCTCTTTAGAGATAAATGGCCTATTGAAGAAAAGGTAAAAAATAATTCTTCAGATGACAATATTGGTACAGTTACCATAAGTGATAAAGATCAAACTGTAAATGGTACAAGTTTAGTTATTGAAAATCAAGCTAATGAATTCATGCAAACGATGAATTCTAAATTCATTAGAAAGAAAGGAGAAAATTAATTATGGAAGCAAAATGGGTTGAGAATGAAAATGGTAGAGTAAGCATTGCTACTTATACTAGAGAAGATATGTATATGAGGCCTTGCGTACAAGATATCTATGATAATCTTCCTGAGTTTAATGATCCTATTCAATGGATTATGTATATTCATCCCAATGCAGATTGTACAGTTCAGGATGTCCTTGACTGTCTAATCAATGATTATTCTAATATTGACACTTTGCTATTTGCTCAAGCTGGTACTATTTGCCCTATTCCTGCTAGTGGGTCTATTGCAGAAGGCAAAGAATTTATCTCTAACCAAAAGAATCTTTTGACAAATTCTATGTTTGATCGAATTTCGTTTAATCGTTGCATGGAGCATTCTTATGGAAATGATTGCATTTATCTCTTCCATAATGATACTGCAGAAAATTGGATTAAAAATAATACTGGAGAGAACAAGATTATTGATTATTCCTCTGGAGAATTTGCAGAATATAATAAATGAAAGTCGGGTGCAAATAAATAATGGCCGAAGTAATTCGTCAAAATACAGCTCATAAGCAGTATATCGAAGATCTGGCTCTATATACTATTGCAACTAACTTGGTTCGTGCATTACCTGATGTGCGAGATGGATTGAAACCTGTTGCAAGACGTATTCTTTATACTCTTATGAATGATGAGAAAGCTATCGATCCTGCTCATCAGGTTAAGTCTGCTGCAGTAGAAGGTACCGTTATGAAGAAATATCATCCTCATAGTGGAACTTATCCTACGTTCAAGACTATGGTAAACTGGTTTGAAATTAAACAACCTATGATGATCGGACAAGGATCATTTGGTACAGTTTCTGGTGAAGTAGCATCTGCACAAAGATATACTGAGTGTTGCCTTAGTCCTTTTGGTCTTGAATGTGTTTGTGGAGCATTGTTCAATAGCAATGAAGTTGTTGACTGGAATCCCACTTATGATAATAAGAACTATGAACCTCAGTATCTTCCAGTGAAAGTTCCTCTGCTTCTTATTAACGGTATTCTTGGTGGTATTGGTACTGGTATCAAAGCAGATCTTCCTTCTCATAATATGGGAGAGGTTATCGATGCTACACTAAGATTGATTGATGATCCTAAAGCAGATGTAATTCTGATTCCTGATCATTGCTTACCTTGTGAAATCATTGATACTGATTGGAAAAATATCTGTAATAAAGGATATGGATCTTATCGTGCTAGAGCAACTATGAGTGTTTCTCATGATAAGAATGATTATCCTTATATTACGATTACCTCTCTTCCTATATATGGCACTAATAATGTCGTAAATAAGATTGATGAAGGAATTGCAGCAGGTAAATTTCCTCAGATTCTTGATGTCAACGATGAATCTAAGAATGACTATGGTGTAAGAATCGTCATCAAGTTGAAAAAGGGTACTGACGTAAACTTCGTTAAAGAAGCTCTATATAAGTATACTCCTTGCGAGCAATCTTTTAGAGTTAACTTTGAAGCGGTCTATGGTACTGAGCTGGTTCGTCTGTCTTATAAGGAATATTTGAATCTGTTTATTAGATTTACTACTGATAATAAGATTAAAGAATATTCTGCGAGACATTATGTAATCTCTACCAGATTGCATAAGTTGGATGCATTCATCAAGATTGTAGGATCTCCTGATATTGATAAGATTATTAATCTTATCAAGAAAGGAAAAGCTAGTTCTGATAATGAATTAATTGAGCTTTTGATTAGTAAATATAAGCTGACCGATATTCAGGCATCTTATATTATCAATGCTCAGCTTAAGCAGCTATCTAAATCTTATCTTGATAGATATAAGGCAGACTTTAAGAAACTAAGTGAAGAAGAAACATGGCTAGAAGGTAGAATTGCTAATAATAATCTTATTCTTCAAGATGTTAAGGATGAACTGATTGCTATTAGAAATAAATATGCTACTCCTAGATTGTGTAAAGTTATTAAGGTTAGTAATCTTGGAAATATCCCTGAAGGAACATTCAAGTTTGTTATTACTGAAAACAATTATGTCCGTAAGATTGGTGAGAATGAAAATGTGAATGTAATTAAGGGAGATAGACCTAAGTTTATTATGACTGTAAGTAACTTGGAGAATATTCTTCTCTTTGATAATAAGGGAAGAGTATTTAAACTTCCGATTCACAAGATTCCCATCATGGCAAAGAATGATCCTGGCATTGATGTCAAGGGTATTATTAAAGGATTGACTGCTGATATTATTTCTGTACTTTATGAGCCTATGGTTATTAAACTTGCAGCTTTAAAACAGAAAGTATATGTTGCAATTCTATCTAAGAATAATACTATTAAGAAACTTGATATTCAGGATTTCCTTAATGTACCTCCTTCTGGTATCATCTATTCTAAGATTACTCAGGATGATGATATCGTAGATACTCAGCTTGTATCTGATAATATGGATCTGGTTCTATATAGTGACACGAAAGCTCTAAGAATTGCTTCTACGGATATTACTCTTCTTAAACGTAACACTATCGGAACTCTGGGAATGGGAGGACAGCATGGACCCATGGAAGGAATGAGTATTATCTATACAGATAAGAAAAATCCTTCTAAGTATATTCTTGTCATTACTGAATCTGGTAAGGTTAATAAATTCTCTGCTAGTGGATTTGAAAGAAGTCAAAGAAATAAAGCTGGTAGTAAAGTTATTGATCTTGCTAGAGGTGACCGTATTAAGACTATCTTTGGAGTTTCTGATAATAATGTTTTGAATATCGTTACTACAGGAACTAATTATAGTCTGCCGATTTCTGAGATGCAGATGATGAGTTCTGTAAGCAAGGGAATTAAGGTTACTGGTAAGAATGAGATTGTTGTAAGAGCTACGATTTCCTAAATGCAATATAAATGGGTAAGGGAGTAAATCCCTTACCCATTATTTTTTACTTAAATAATCTTTAGACTAAGAAGTTTTAGCGAGGAATCTTCTTAATCTTCTCACTCTGAGCAGCAGTAATCCAATTAAGCTGGACAGCCTTATCGACGCCCTTTTCATCAATCATATGCTTCTTCCACATACGTACGACAGAATTATACATAGTATAAATCCTCCTGATTTGTATTATTATTTTGAATTACTGAACAGCCTGAGCATCGGAATCATCGCCACCAGCCATCTGCATATTCAGCAGGGTGCTGCCCAGCATATCGACGCTAGACTCCAGACTAGACAGACGCTCGTTAACATCAGGAGCACCGACATTGACAACGAAGATGGTAGCAGTGACTTCCTTCATAGTAGGACCATCAAAGGTTGCATTGCAAGCAGTACAAGTAGTTGCAGTATTCTCGACATCTGCACCACACTCAGGGCAGACATACTTGGTCTCGATAACAAAGTTAGGAACCAGCTGAACATTGCGAACAACAGTCTTACCAGTAATAATCTGGATAGCAGTGTCATCGACCTTAGCAGTAATTGTATCATTACCAGTAAAGTCTGCCAGGACCTCTTCAGCAGTCTTGGTGACACCTTCCATAGGACGAACCTTGAAAGTTGCAACGTCGTTGTACTGATTTACGCCGTCAGTGCACAGAAGATACTCAGCGCCATTGGACAGAACTAGCTTTTCCATAGAAAAGTCCTCCTTAATGTACATTAATTTTTGATTGGAGTGAATAGAAATGACAAATGTAGAGATGATCTTAAAATTAATGGAACCAGAGCTCGATACTATTCAACTAGCTAAATTGAAGAACGTGCTTGACACAATCTTAAGAACATCAAGAAACGTCCTACCAAATGAAGAATTGATAGAACGATTCAAACAACAGAAGAGCTTAGTAGGATTGAAACCATCTTCATTAAATGGATATGTAACAGAGGTTAGAGCAATGGCAAGATACTATAATGATAAAAGCTATTGCGATATTACTACTGCTGATATGAAGGATTATCTTGCTTATATGGTTAAAGCAAGAAATCTTCAAGCTGCTACATTACAGACTAAGATTAGAGCTATTAGCTCTTTCTATGAATTCTTAGTAAATGAAGAATTTATTGATAAGAATCCTACTAATAAGATTGAAAGAGTCTTGTGTGAAAAGAAGATCAAGAAAGCTTTCTCTAATGCTGAGATGGATGCTATGAGAGCAGAATGCTTAACAAAGAGAGATAGAGCATTCTTTGAGTTCCTTTATTCTACTGGAACTAGACTTGCAGAAGTCATTGCCCTTAATGTAAAGGATATCAATTTCTCAGAAGGAGAAGTTATTGTCTTCGGTAAAGGACATAAGGAAAGAGTTGTTTATCTAAGTAACATTTGCATGAAATATTTACAAGAATACTTAGAAGAACGATATGCTCAACCAGATGAACCTTTATTTACACACTTGACAAATGGTCATAGATTGACTCCTAGAGCAGCAGAATTAATTCTTAAAGATATTGGCGATAGAGTAGGAGTAGAAAATGTGCATCCTCACCGATTCCGTAGAACTTGTGCTACTCACTTGATGGACAGAGGAATGCCTGTTGAACAGATTCGAGAAGTACTCGGTCACGCCAAGTTAGAGACTACTATGATTTATTGTAATGTGAATAGCAGTAAAGTTAAAGCTAGTTTTAAAGAAGCATTTAATAGAGATACATATTTTAATGATGTAAATATTTGATTAGATATTATAACTCTGATAGGAATACAAGATGTCCTATCAGAGAATTTTTAATCAAAAAGGAGTAGTCTATTATGATGACGAAAAAAGAATTAATTGACTTTTTAGTTGTATCTGGATACACTAGTAAGTTAATTAAAAAGATCAAATATGTTGGAGTAAATTATAAAGGAGAAGATATATTTGAATTTACCCACATTGGTCGCACGATATTGATCAATGCTACCGATCTAGCAAACTATCTCAGAGAATATGGTAGCTATATTAGTAGATATGAAGATGAAGAGAAAGATAGCTTTAAATATTTGTGCCAAAAGTATAGTTCTCATATTCTTGAACCTATTGTAAGATATTGTGATAATATCTTTGATCCAAATGATTATATTGGGTATAGACATGCAGATGATCATTATACATTTGGAAGTTGCACTATTTTAAAGAATCTTGCAAGTAAAGATTGGAAGTATAAAACTATCAATGCAGAATTTACTCCAAATAATGCAATAAAGTTCTTGACTACTACATATGTATATACAATGTGTAGATGCGGAACTGTTAATTATATTACATTAGACGATGCAATGTCTCAATACCCTACATGTACCAAATGTAGTTTGATCAGCCACATTACTTATCAATTGAATCATGATAGAAGTGAATCTAATTCTAGTATTCACTTCTATGATGCAATTGATATTAATCATTGTAGATTTAAATGTATTAATTGCGGTACTATATACACTGAAAATATGGAAAGTGTTGTGGTACAAAATAGGAGATATGGTAAATGCGTAGCTTGCTATGCTAAAGAGCAGATTCCGAAAATTATTGGAAAGAAGCATGGCAAACTTACAATAGTTGATGCAGTTCCTGTAATTGATGAGAATGATCATCATATATCTTACTATAATGCAAAATGCAAATGCAAGTGTGGAAGAACTGTATACGCTAAATATGAAATTAGACCTTCTGGGAACAAATTATACGGAACCAGCTGCAAATATTGCGATAAGAAATATCCTGGGTCCATGGAGGGTATTGATGCTCGTAAAGGAGAGAAGCATGGTAAGTTAAAAATCATAAAGAAAGCATATACATATTACAATGCTGATGGCATTAAAGATTTTAATACTGTGCAACGTGTAATCTGTCAATGTGAATGTGGAAACTTTACCATAGTTCCATTTAGTGCTCTTAAATTAGGTAAAGTAAAATCTTGTGGTCATTGCGGAAAGAAAATAACTCTTCCTTTCCCTTATGATTTGTCATTTTATGAAATGTAGTATAATAAAGAAGGTAAATAATCTTTAATATAAAAGGAGTGGATTCCATTCGCCCACTCCTTTTATTTTTTTTTCAAAAAGTAGATTAAAATTCAACTTCATAGTAATCCATATTGTGATAATGGTAGAATGGGGGTTAAAATAATGGCTACAATTAGGCAAATTAAAGTTAAAGATACATTGTATGATATTTCACCGTCTCCTAGTGGTACGCTTGATACCACTACTAAAGATAATGCATTTGCTTCTAGTGATGTTGCTCAAGCAAGTGCAACTTCTTGGACTGATGTAGCTGCTCTTGCTGCAACTGAAACTAACAAGAGCATGTTCACAAAAGCTACTCAGATGATGAAAAATACCAGATACCTATATAATATTATTGGTACTGGTTTTAGTACTTCTAGTACTATTAAGAAAGCTATTGATGGAAAAGCAGCATCTAATCATAGTCATGATCTGAGTGCTATGATCAATGGACTTTCTGTTGGATCTGCTACTCCTCAAGATGCGGATTATTATGTGTGCCAATATGCGGGGGGGGAACACCACTTCCACATATCATAGAAGGCCGATGACTGCTCTTTGGGATTATATTAAGTCTAAAGGAAATAGTACTTGGCAACCTAAAGGAAGCTATGCTGCTGCAAACCATAGTCACAATTATGCAGGATCTGGAAGTGCTGGTGGATCTGCAAATAGTGCAGTAAAGTTGGATACAGCAACTGCTGGTTCTACTACTCAACCTGTATACTTTAGTGGTGGTAAACCTGTAGCAATTGGATATACTATTGCTAAGAGCGTTCCTGCTGATGCTAATTTTAGTAATACTTGGCGTGGAATTCAGAATAATCTTACTTCTACAGCAACAGATCAGTCCCTATCTGCTGCTCAGGGTAAAATTTTGAAAGATGCTCTTGATAAAAAGACTGGAGTTAGTGTATCTGGTACCACTGTAGTATTTGGATAATAAATATTATAAATAAAATTCCCATAGGATTTTTATATCCTATGGGATTCTTTTATAATCTGACGCTTCTATTAAGATCAAAACAAAGTCTGGAAAATTTTCATATAGTAGCACTTACGGAAGAAATTATACATTTTATGATTATGAAGGAATATTTATTTCTGCATCAATTGACGGTATTGCATTTAACAATGATAATTATTTGTATAATTTGTATTATCCATCATTATATTCAATTCGTGTTAGTGATAAATATATTATTAAATCTTTCAATATTATAAGTTCTGATTCAGGAGGAAATAATATTTCTGGTATTGGAGATAATTTAAACATTATTATTTGCTATATTTAAAATTATTCAATAGAGAAATCTCTATTGGTTTTATTTTTTTTTGTAGAATATATTAAAATACAATAATCTGACGCTATTACGAAGTAGTCTGAGAAATCTGCCAAACCTCTATAAAAGGGCCTAAAATGGGCATTTTAAGAGGGTAAAATCGAGTGATTTTACACTTATTTTCAGTACTAAAAATTCAATTCAAGATAATAAATGTTTGATCAATAATCAATCTTAATTTAAAATATATAACAATATGGTAATGAAAGATGGTAGAAAAATCTTTTACCTTTAACAGCAGACACACAAACTATCTTTCATACATGAAGCATTCGATTTAAGATTTATTGTGAAGACCGCTTTTAAGAGAGTCCCTTGGACTATAAACTGTGAAGACTTCGTTTAAGAAAATCAGATAAATCCATATCCAAGCCATTAAATGTAGTAGCGTCAGATTAAAATTGTGAAGCCTGCTTATATAGATTTTTGTGAAGACGACGGTTAAGATTATTACTCGGTGTGGTCTTTATGATCACCCCGGAATTTCTTTTTTAACAAAATATCACTATAAATAGCCCAAAATGGGTAATTTTAAGAAAGGAAATTTAATTTTATGGCTATAATTGATAAAATTAAGGTTGGTAGCACTACCTATGATGTGTCGCCTTCTGCTTCTGGTACTCTGAACACTACTGGCACTACTAAGTTTGCTTCTAGTGACGTTGCTCAGGGAAATGCAACTGGCTGGACTAATGTAGATCAGATGACCACTGCTGATAACCATGCTACTCTGTTTACTAAGATCACTCAGATGGCAAAGAACGTCCGCTATCTGTACAATGTTCTTGGTACTGGCTTCTCCACTGGTTCTACTGTTAAGGGTCAGATTGATGGAAAAGCAGCAGCTAATCACTCTCACAAGGTTGCTCAACTGCCTACTTCTAGTACTCAAGTTAACTCCAATGACTATATTCCTACTTCTGCTCTGATCTATTCTATGAATCAGACTCTAACTTCGCTAAATGACGCTAGTAATAAACTTGGAGTCAGGATTTATAATACTAAATATGCAGTTGGAGGTATTCCTACCAAATCCCAATTTGCTGCAACTGACACTGTACAAAGCATTATTATTAAAATGCTAGGAGATATGGGTCAGAAACCCATTGACTCTTCTACACCTAATACAAGATATAAGTCTCAGAATCTTGGTACTTGGTCTAGTGTTAGTGATGTAGATAATTTTCTTTATAGTTGTTGTCATGATACTGGTTATTATGGTGCTACTATTGGTAGTTATGTTACGATTAAAGATGGTGTATATAATAAAGAATGGATTATTGCTGGTTTTGATTGTGAAAAGAATCATAAAGCTTCCGATGGCAATACAAAGGATAATGGATATGGTATATGCTTAATACCTAAGAAGAGCTTAGGTAATTATGTATGGGATTCTAATTCTATTATAAATGGATACAACGGATCTGAAATGCATAAGTCTACATTACCTGTAGTTGCGAATAATCTTAGAAAAGTATTAGGAAATCATCTTGTACAGCGTAATGTCCTTCTGAGTAATGCTGTAGATTCTAACTATTATGCTAAAGGCTATTTTTGGACTACTGCATATTGTACTCTTATGAGTACAGGACAAGTAACTGGTACATTTGCTTCTAATAGAAACAAGTATGATGATGGAGAAGCTAATTATAAACTTCCTTTGTTTAATTATGAAATATGGAGTTTTGATACCTGGGCCTGGTTGCGAGGGCTATTCGGCTACGGTGTCTATGGCCTTACCACTTCTGGTGGTTCTGGTTATGACATCTGTTACGT